>Ga0209208_10001962_pt1 | contig 29393 bp, 27 predicted proteins | sample S1TSphfallax_3_FD_187694 | JGI IMG/M metagenome (GOLD analysis project Ga0209208, IMG submission 187694) | Host-associated microbial communities from peat moss isolated from Minnesota, USA - S1T2_Fd - Sphagnum fallax MG (SPAdes) (version 2) | ecosystem: Host-associated > Plants > Peat moss >...
TGCACTTCAAAGATGATATCTAGAGCTTGATATAAGGATCCCATATCATTTTAAATCACTCAACATGAAGCACATATGACAAAGATATAAATCAATGTTCGATCATAGGCAGGCAAATCCTTTGTACTCTACCACTCGTACAAAGGATTTTTTTTGCAGCCGGTCTCCAAAACATAGCAGGATTCTCAAAAAGAAATTAACTTTCCTCTCTGACATAATAGCCAAAATTCAGTTAAAATTCCTTTTGTGGATGATTGATTGCCAGTGTGACGACATCACAAAATTGAGAAAAAAAAAACAAAAAAAAACAACCTTAGCAAGCAAGCAAGCAACCAACCGAGAGTCTGACAGTCCAAAAATGTCAAATGAGGATCAATGTGTGTGTTCATCATGACGATGCACGGGTGCACTACCGTTAAAAATGTTTTAAAGAATCTACACAACAATTCTGACTCACAAAAGGAGGAAATGATTATCATTTTGACATACTAGTGGGTACTCGTGACCTTCGAACACTGTGAAGTCCCCTGGTTTTTTTAAACCTGGTTCATGTCTTAGTTTTTTTTAGAAACTTTTATCCTGCAAGACTACAGGAGTCTTTCCTCCTCCTCTTCCATCATCTTCTTCTTCCAGGATGAGGAACTTGGATGACGGGACGGATGTATGGAAAGGACGACCCTCACCGGACAAAACCAAGTCTATTATATAAGAAGATATGGACAAGAGAGAAAAGGTTTGACATATGGTAGCATTCGAAGTCTACTTATGTATCGGATAAAATAGGAAAAGGATGATAGAACCGAACCCAACCAACCTTTTCCAGACTGTTTCTAAAGTGGCATTCATTACTCATGCCTTCCCAATTCAACCTCTTGGGGTCAAGTACCTACCTATTCATTATTGTGTTTTTTTCATGCAAGGAAGAAAAAAAAAAATAGAAGTTTTCCAAAGCATTTTCTGACCCCTTCATTTTGTGAATGAATTCATTATCAGGTTTTTTTTTTTTGAAGAAAATAATAATTTTGTGATATTAGAGTTATCGGTAAAGTCTCCCTGCCTTCTTCGGGCCTTCTCCACATTTTAATGCACAAGGTTCGAGAATAATTATAATAATTGCATAGATAGGAGGAGTGAAAATATATGTTTTAAGTGGTGAAGGTGCTCAGGAAAAAGGAAAGACCAGTATGTAACTCAGTTTTATAGCAAAATTGGTGCAAAAAGCAAAGTTTGGGAACTAGTTGTTATTTCAGCTCTGTAAAATTTTCATTCCCAGTTATGCGTTTGATGCCCTATTATGCCAAAACTGATCATTCTCGGTCCACAATTGTGGAACTTTATGGATAATCCTATTGAAAAGTAGGAAAATTTGTCCACAAATTTAGCAAAATTAATCAAGTTTTGGTCCAAAAATGACAAAATTTGTCCTCACATCTTTAAAGACTTGCTTGCCTGGGTAGCCTATGGGTCAAACCTCCTTCCTCAAAACAAGAAGCCAAAAAAACAAAAATAAATCCATTTAGCCAGACACCAAAGTTGGTAGGAGTGTGTGAACCTTCTATATTTATGGCTACACATGGCACACTGAAAGCCAAATATAAAAATCTGACAATTTTTTTAGTTATTTTTTTCACATCTGGTGACGGAAACCCGTCTAAACTAGTTTAAATAGATTTTTGATAACGATAATAAGGCTCTTCATTGAGTACACTTCTTGGGGACCATTGCCCTTGCCCTCAACTATGGGGAGCTTACGTTCACAATGCCATCAATAGATTGCTTCACTCTATACATAATGATCTCTACCGATATGCATAGTGTATTTTAAGGTCATTTTATTATATAATTTTCTCATTAGTTTGAAGCAAGAGGTTTAAAAATAAATAAAAATAGAAAAAATAAATTGTAAGCTACAAAAATTGTAGATAAAGAAAAAATTCCTTACATATTTTTGGTAAAAAAAACCACAAAAATGGTCCCCAAAAGAAAAAAAAAAAAAAGGAAAAAAAACACACCAGAAGTAAAGGTATGTAGTAAAGGCATATCATGTTATCACCGAACTTCCACCGGTAATAATCATTCATTCTTTCCGTGCACTTTGGGGGGTGGTCACAGCCTGGTCTCTTTTGTCCGGCTGCTTGGCTGGCTGGCGGGCTGTCTATTTCTGTTGTTGTAAGTTTTACGTAATTCGGTTTCTTGTCGCGATTGAATGTTGTAAGGGGGGGAGGGTTGTGTATGAGTGTGGGTTCGCGTAAGGTAGGGAGGGGGAGATTTGTGTGTACGAGTGTGGGTTCGAGGGAGGGAGGGAGGGCCACCCGAGAGAGTGTTCCCCAACCTCACCTCAGGAGAACACATGAGTATGGGAACCTCCAAGCACATAAACGAACTGTTTTCTTTTCATGGGAACGTGGGAACATTTGACAAATAGGAGGAACTTCCCTTCGGGTTGAAAGTCCCACATATGTAGGTCGCCGAAACTAGACGATGAGTCGCCAAATATAATTTGGCAAGAGAATAAATAATAATTTAAATAGCAAAAAGAAAGAGAGAACAGCGCTGGCCGCTGGCGATGACACGACTACACTATATTTTTTAATTAAAATTTGCTTTTTTTGGGGTGCATCTTTACCCGCCCCCGCCACCGCCCCCGGCGGGAAAATAGGTGGCATTTAAGGCGAGTTCAATAATCATCGAGATTAGTGCTACTTAAACGTGATTAATTAGCCGTTAAGTACGATGATCAGCAAATTGCGTGTTCTCTAGCGTAAACTGCAATGCACCGGCGTTTGTTTGTGTGTATGTGTGCGTGCGCGCGCCATCGCCGAGCTTCCTTCTTTGCAACTGTTGTTGAGAGTAGCAATGTCCCTTGGCTTCCACGAAAGCAGACAATGAATGCAGATTGTAATTTTCTTGAAAAGAAGAAGCAGAAGACGAAGAAGAAGAAGAAGATGAGGTTCTTCTTGCGCGATGTTTTCCTTTTGATGTCGATCGGAATCTTGTTTGTGGGTTTGCGTATTACTCCTTTATAGCCGTTTCGTGTGTCCTTTCTTTTGTGTGTTGTCAGCGGTACGCAATTCCACAGGAGGAGTGAAAGATAACCTCTGTCACAACAAGCTTTTTCCGAGTGCAAAATGGTTTCCAGATATCGATTCTTTGGTTGTTTTTTTGTCTGATTTTATGTTTTGTTTCTTTGTTCTTGTTCTTTGTGTTATTACTTGTGGGGAAATCCGGAAGAAATAGCAGCGATCGGGAGGAGCAGTAGCAACTGTAGTAGCTTGGATATGGCATGGCAAAGCCGGTCGAATACCGCCGGGGCGTTTTTCTGGAGTGCTTCTTCGGTGATCATCGCCTCTGTGGATCTTTCTCTGGCGTTTCTAGTGCTGTGCAGTTCCGTGATCACGTTTTTTACTTCCACCTTCATTCGTCTCTCGGGCTTGCATATCCCTTGTTCCTGCTTGAAGTATCACCTAGAAGAAAGGTCCACCAAAGCGGAAGAAGAGGAGGAGGAGGTGCTGCGAAAAAGAAGAAGAAGCAACAGCAGAAGCAGCAACAGCTTCTCCTCCTCCGCGGCGGCACGGGAGAAACAATCTGGCCCCAACACTAGTAGTGACAGAGACACTCATTTCGTCACCCGGAAAGCAGCATGTGTTGGATCCGAGATAGTGTGTTATAACAGCAGCAGCTCTTGTTGTGCGCGGGTAGAGGAGGTTCTGTCTACAGATCTGCTGCTGCAGAGGAGAGAGAGTTCTTGGAAACAAACTGGCGAGAGGGATGCCCATCAAAAACCAATAGAACTCACCAATGCGACTGAAAGCGAAGAAGCTGCTGATGAACAAGAACAAAAAGATGGTGATCAATTGCACACGAAACAGTATGAGGAGCTAGAGGAACCGCTTCCGCAGAACGAGCGGGAGGCGCTGGCTGCGATGTATCTGGAGCTGGAGAAAGAGAGAAATGCTTCCGCGACGGCGGCAAACGAAGCTATGGGAATGATTGCGCGTCTCCAAGAAGAAAAAGCCGCAGTGCTGATGGAAGCTACACAGTTCCAGCGGATGGTGGAACAGAAGTCGACGCACGATCAAGAAGCGATCGAGGCTCTGCGAGAGGTAATTGCAAGGATCGAAGAGGAGAAGCGTGAACTGGAAGAGGAAAACGAGTTCTACAGATCGAGGTTACTCCGTGCGCAGATAGAGGAGAGCATACGTGCTCGAAGCATGCTGTTGCTTACCGCGCCTTCCTCTTCTGCTGAAGAGAGAACAAGAAGAAGCCGAAGCCTTCTTCTTCAGAACTCGCCTTCATCAACGTCCATGGGAAAAGAAAAATTTCCTGCTAATGTAAGGCCTGCTGCAGCGGATGTCCAAGAAGAAGAGCAATCGAGATTTACAGGAAGAACAATCAAGTCGAAGAAACATCTTCTTCGGGGTCCAATTGTCCGAAAAGAAGCATCTCCGGAACCTGGACTGCCTCAGCTGGAGGATTCGAGCATCATACCTGCAAAGGGCAGTGATGTGAACGCTACATCTGCGGCAGTTTCTCAAGTGGTACAAGCGCGAACGGACGCAGTCATCGGAGGAGAAGGTAGTAAGGCATTAGGGTTAGGGTTCAGCAGCAGAATAGATACAGCAACAACGAGTTCGCCCAGGGCAATGGGTGGTAACAACAAAAAGAACCAAATTGGCAGAGCACCGGCTGTTGTGGAGAAGCCAGAAGAGAAGAGCAGTGAGGAAGCAGAGAACAACATTAGCTTGAGGAGAAGATTGAACTTGCAACATCATCGTCCTGCTCCTCCTTCAGATACAGCAGAAGCCACAGCCGAGAGTCGGGAGGCCACCGCCTCTGAGATGTCAGAGAGAGCACTGGAGGAGGAAAGGAGGCTGTCTGTGTTGGAGTATGTGTGGAAACTAGAAGAGGAGTTGCATCAGCAGGCAGGAAGACGACCTGCTGCCACCCCTGCCCCTACTACTGGTGGCAGATCTAAAAGCGTGGGAGTGTCAAGATCTAAAACCCAAAGTCCAGTTGAGAGAACAATGAGCTCAGAAGAGACAGCCACGAAGGCATCAGCAACTATGATGTGTGCAATGACTGAGAATGATCCATTGTGGCAAAGACTTTATGAAGATGGGAATGCTACCAATGAAAGACACTTGGATGCATTCTCTTCTGAGGAGCAAGATGGCAATGTTACCACTCATGTCCAACATACTGTTCGTGTTGATGAAGGCAGAAACAAAGAAAGACAGCAAGAGGCTGGCACATCTATGCTTAGTGGTGAGGAAACACTTGGACAATGTAGTGATGAGGTACTCTTTGAGCATGATATCTATGAGGTACAGGAACCAGCTTATGAGCCACAGGGAGTTGCAGGAGACTTAAGCCAGCAAAGGCATGTGAATTTAGATAGATTAGGAAAACCTGACCTTCTGTTCTCTCTAGATGAGGATATAATAGATAGGAATGAAATGGAATATTTGAGTGATGACTTCACAGTGCCTCTGTATGAAGCTGGGAGCTCTGGAACTGACATGCAGTGGGAAGAGTTGCATTGGAGAGCATGGAAGGGGGATCCTTGCACCCATTCTGAGATCAGCAGGCACCAAGCCTGGATGTCCATTGAAGATGAGGTACAGCAGCTGACTCTTAGGTTGAAGGCTCTGGAGGCTGATAGGCACCTGATGAAACAGACCATCAATTCTTTGACACAAGAATATGGAGGGATGAAGCTTCTTCAAGAGATTGCACAACAATTGCGAGAGTTGCGAGGTATGGAATTGGAAGGTTTACAACAGCAAAACTCTTTGTCAGATGCTTCATCAGTCCAGGTGTGTCACATTATGGTGTCAATTGTGCCAGAATATGCTATGCTCCTTTTTAGACATGTCTATCCTGGCATGCTGGCCTGACTTTTTGTGAGGCCAGAGAGCTTAAGATCTGCATCTTTAACAATCAGGAAACTGATAAGTTTGAATCTTCTGACCTGACCTGCAAGTCCAACTTGAAGATTTTTTGTGTGTGTAGGTGGATGAATATTAATGTAGTCTGAAGTACACTGAAGTGTCCTGCTGTAATGCAAGGTGTATGTGCCTAGAAGAAAATCCTTTGTAAGCCTAGGATGTTGAGGATTGTTGGGAGTTAAGTGTATGAGATAGACTCCTGATGCCATGATTCACCTTGGGAAGCTTTTACAACCTGTGACTTTCCCCTGGCAGATGTCCAAAAGACATGGCTTATTTGTTGCATGCTTCACTTTTTCATTTCCACCATGACATTTCTTACATAATTTTTTATACTAAATGGGTTGCTTGACCACCAGTCAAGGAAGTTCCTTACACATAGCTCAACCAATCACAAGGCAGCCATGTAAGCCTGTTCTCTGGTCTGGTGTTGAACACCGTTCAGAGCATACTTGTTTACATCAGTGAACCTCTCAATAATAATCTTGCTGTCTCATATGCTAAGAAGTGGAGAGAGTTTCAGAGCTTACATGATTTGGAAGCAGCAAGAAAGGTGGTTGACTCTGTAGTTGTAGGGTTTAAGGTTGTTGTGCTTGCTGAGGTCAGAAAGCCATTTTTTTCAAAACCTTGTTGTGTGCTTGTGGTGTGATGTGCCACTAACTATAGCATCTCAAAGACCTTCCAGAAGCTGAAAGAACAAGTTTTGTGCCCTAATGCATTAAAGATTGCTGTCCACCACACTTCCTGTCTTTTGTGTGCTGGCTTGAAGCTTGTCATGTTATCAAATGCGTTCTGAAGGTAATACAAGTAAAGTAAATTTAGGGGAGGGCATTAACAAAGCATTCTGTCTGTGGGTGTGATGTGCAATGGCATATTAGGGGATGATGTTCTTTCCACTTTTGCTTAACAATGTGCGAGCCAAATTGTGCAAGTAAGGAGATGCCCTGTCCTCCTGTGTGACTAAAGCTAAATCAGGTGCTCTCTTTTGGAAGCAGCCTAATAGACCTGTGTATGTATCACATTAACACCTTAGAGAGCTTGCACAGCAGAGGTGATAACTTTTGAACTTGTGACATGTGTTGTGGCTTGGGTCCCTCAAGGTGCTGCCTCAAACCAGTCAAACCAACACATTATTCCCTCATAGAATGCAAGATCAAGCTGAACAAAGGAACTGAGTTGGTCACCCTCAATGATGTGTGGTGTGGTGTGGAGTTTGCTGTGATGATGTTCTCCTGCTATTCTAGGGCAAAATCTATGATTTGTGCTTTAACAGTTAACTAAGCAATTGTTGTATGTTTGGATGTTCTGCACAGGTTGGTCAATGTATGGTTAAGAAGCGGCGGTTCAATGGTAGACCAAGGGGATCTTCGTGTAGGCCGGGGATGCCTGCTTCACACCTCCGCCCCTCCACTAGTAAACTTCATTACTCATCTGCATAAAGAGGACATCAACCTGTCTACTTGTGTTCAAAGTGAGTCTGTGAAGTCTGAACAGTTCTCATCCTGGCCCAAGGATGTAAGTACCAGGTCAGGAACTGCTCTCAGTGGCTGGGATTATTAAGGTACCATCAGCAAGAGGTATTTTGATTGAGCTCAGACCAATGTCATTTACTCTCAGAATATGAAAGGAGTTGGAGTAGCATCTCCCTCTATCATGCAAACTTTGAGATTGAAAAGACTACAATTGTAAACAAAGGTAGAGTGAGGTGATTGTTTTGTACCTGCTGGTGTATTTGTTGAGTGAAAGAATGTATGCTGCACATTCTCTCTATTATTTCCATGCCAGACAGGGGAACAGGCAATTGAGGGGGATCGTACTGCCATTTTTGATAGCTAGGTATTCCTTAGCTGTACTCCAGCAGACTCTGATTTAACAGTGGACTGCATATGTGCAAGCAGATTCCAATACAGGTCAATAAACTTTCATGGAATGTAAGAGGTTAGCCATATGTCATCGAAGATGTTTTGTTCTCTTGCAATTTCCATGAGAACTCAAGGTTTGTGTTGTGAGTTGCAAGTTTTTGGTTCAGGTACTTATCACAGTGGATGCCTGTCAGTTTAAGAACATACATTGTCAATGATGCTGCTCTGATGGAAATTGAGGCATACTTTGGGGGGTGAAGTTGGATGTTTCTGTGAGCTGTCAGAAGGTTCTCATAGTGTGTTATCCATCCAACCCCTGAGAATTCTGCAGATGCAGACGACAGTCTGGTGTGCTACTCAACTATCAGGCTCAATCTCTCAGTTCAGCTGAAAGTTTCTGTAAGAGAATAGAAATGGGAGTTTCTAGGTCTCTAAACCCTGACTCTATCAACCAGTAGTGTGCACTGACATCTAAAACCCTGAACAAGAGTAGTATGACAAACAAACTCTTGTCGGCCCATTGTGGTTCACTTTTACATTAGAGTTCCTTGGACAACGAAGAGTCTATGTGTATCATATGCAACATGATGTTGTCATTTTCCACCACCACACATGACACCAATTGAAATGTAGGCTGAGTTAGACCCATCTTACTGTGAACGTGAATTAAATGAACAATCTGGTGAGCAAGATTTACATGATCCCTGTATTATTGCTTGCACCATTTGTTCAGCCAACCCATTTGCCATCGGGTGATTTATTTCAAAAGGTGGTGTGATGGCTGTTCATAGTATGTCCCACATGTTTACAATTTGCTTAATAATTTGTGCTTTCATTTCTCAAGTCCTTAGCACTTAATTAACATTTGACCAAACAGTCCAGATACAAAAGTGTTATCAGGCCCCTCACAAATGGGCCTAAATGTCATGGACTACATTGGAATTTTGTACAAGGCCCCTCACAAATGGCCCTGAAAGTCATGGACTGCATTGGAATTTTTAAAATCTGATTCAATTAGGGGTGTTAGTGGTGTTGAATAAGGGTGTTAGTTATAAACCTAAGACAATTTGACACAGAAGGAAGAAATGACCCTTTAGTGTAGGTAAGGCCAGTTCTTAGAAATGTTTTGGTCATTACAAGCACATAGTCACTGTGTCTTTGTGTTAGGAATAGAGATCTTCCAAAATAAAAGGCTCCATCTATAACTTAAAATAAAATGGCATATGCACCATATTTTGGATGGTGTGGCTTATATATCTTTTAGGTTCAGCAATTGGGTATCAAATAATTATTTTAGTTTTTCAAAATTCCTCTTCAACATAATGTTTTTAAAAAAAAAGAAATTTCATAGCAAAATAGGTAGCTTTTGTAGATTCTTTACTTCAACAAAATGAGACTTTTTACATTTAAAAATAAATGGGGAAAGATAGAGTTCCACCAAAATTATAAGATAGAAAGATATTGTCAATTAAATGCCTCCTTTGGAACAATGGACTATCTTGAAACAAGAAAATCCTAAGTTTCCACCATTTTTTGTATTTTGCTCACCCTTGATTATGGTGTGTGTGCATGGCTTTGTTGTTCCTTTGTAGTTCTTCTTTCGATCTTATCAATTCTAACTCCAGGTTCCGCCCCCCCCCCTGCCCAAAAAATATATTGACAAAATATTGTCATTTTTCAACAAAGAAGTTTTCTTTAGTGTAAATTAGACTAGTGTTGCTAACTTTTTGTTAAAATTTCATCAAATTTTTAATGTCAAAAAATGAAAAAAAAAGCCTACTCAACAGTGGATTTAAATGCCTTCATTTGAGAAACCAATTTTTTTCAACTCTTTTTTGTTTGATTTTCAGGACTCTCTTCTCAAGATTTGCCTTGATAGCCCTTTTCTTTGACTCTTTTTTAGAAATCCTTTCCTTCAATTTTGCTCACACCTCTCTAATGTAAGACATTGCATTTACAACCCCCAAACCCTAATCACTAGGAAAGAGAAAAAAAGAAGAGTAAACAATGTGATAGAAAATCTAGTCCAATTCTCAAAAATCTCAACAACAAATGATTATTTCCTTAAATTTTCAACATTTCACACGAGTGATTATTATTTTTTTGACATTTCAAAAAATAAATTTTTATTATTGCCAAACTTTAAAAGGTATTAAAATAGTAGTCAAATAGTGTGAAACTCACTTTGGACATATAAATATGCCCAAGATACATTGCCTAGCAAAAGGACCAATTAAAAAAATGACTATTTTCTTATTGGCCAACCTTAATGATCGGTCAAAATGGCAACATATTTTCAATTTATGATATCCACTAAAATCCTTCTGCAATAAGGATTAATGTGTCCTAGTGTTGTTGGCCCAAGCATATTAAATCTCATGTAAGCTCATCCATCCCAATATTACACCAACCAAAATGGGCTTAACTTTAGAGTTCTTTGAAATAAAAAAATTAATTAATTTGTTAGAGACAAAAATCACTCAAAAATAAATAAATAGATTTGTCCCATTGGTTCAAAATTTGTGAAAGGAGAAACTTGCACTCACCTCATCAAAGGCTTTATAATGATACCAAAAGCTAAGCAAAGGGCCCCACAATTTGCAAAAGTTGCAATGTGATCACATCCAAACAAACAAACAAACACTTATCCTAATATATATCTAGAGCATCAATCCGACATGATTTAATGCGTATTGTGTTAAGTAACCTAATATTTAGATTAAATGTTTTTAATAATGAAATTATGTTAAAAAGTTAACACTAACCTAAAATTGTTAATTAAGAAATTTGATGTGTATTCACATTTCATCACAAATTTATCAAGATTCTTAAGTTTGTTTAAATTTTATGCAAAATCTGATTTTCATAGATTCATGTAAAAATCATATTAATTTTATGTTATAGTTAATATGAATGATATTTGTACATATTTAGTATTTTAAATATTCAAATGAATGAGATTTTTTTTTGAATGACATATGTGAGTGTTCATATTTAACAAATCAAAATTGCATAATTTTATGTAAAATTATATCACAATAATTTCAAATTTTTGTATTGCACATCAAAACATTATGAATAAAAAATATATATCATTTATATATAAATAATTTTTAAAAAATTCGTGCCATTAATGTTATGTAAAGAACATAATGTTAACCGACCTCCGACCAACAGTTGGCTGTCTCTGTCTGTGGATGTCTCTCATCCACTAAGAGGAACAAACACAAACACTTATTGATTCACTGCAGATGAAACCGACCTCTGACCAACAACTGGCTGTCTCTGTCTGTGGATGTCTCTCATCCATTAATGTCACAAAACACAAGACACTTATTGAGTCATTGCCAAAGAAAACCGAGTTCCAACCAACCATTCACCCATGGATCCGTGGATGTCTCTCATCCACTAAGGTGACAAACAGAACCGTTAATTTATTCGCTGTGGATGAAAACCGAGCTCCGACTAACAACAGCGTCCAACGAGACCGACACTAAGTGTATAAAAATGCGTTGGCGGCTCTCGTTTTTCCTTTCTCTCACTCTCTACCCCCACGCTGCTCCCGCTTCGGATCGCGAGCGCCATCGCACCTTGGCATTGGTCGCCGGGTCTCCGGGTCTGCTTGATCTTCGCGCTTGTGTATGCTTCTCAATTGTCGAGAATGCAGTCTTTTTTGCACCCGCAGAGTGCCGCTGCAGGAGGATTGCTGCTTCCAGTAGCGAGAGCGCAGCTTCCAATTCGTCATCTTCTTCGCCCAGTTTCTAACAAATTTTCTCAGAAGTCCGTAGCTAAAGTCCTGGCTTTTGGAGAAGCGGATTGTGTGAACAGAAGAGTGAATTTCGCTACTGCTCAGTTCTTCACGGGAGAGAAAAATTTGCCCCTGCAGTTGCCGGCGGTGGGGTCGCTGTTGGAACATAATTGTACAGCTTCCAACGTCGTCGGCTCGTTGAGAACTAGTGTTGCTGTCGTTGCTGCTGCGACGACGAACTCCTCGCCCAAGGCGAATGCAGATTGCATTGATAATTCTGCGCAGCTTCTTACGGAAGACATGGGTTCTTTCTTCACCTTATTCTTTTTCTTTTTTTTGCATATCAGTTTCTTTTGCTACAAAACTTAAAGAGCAGTTCCATCTGTAATATAATGTGGCCGATTTTTCATTGCAAAAGTTTCTGAAGAATTAAGATGATTTTTTTGGCTTTCAAAGCCCTTTCCAATACTAAGTGGAGACAGGACAACAAACTTCACAAACCATTTGCAACTTAGTACAACTTTCAAACCCTCTTTAGGAAGACAAAGAGTTTTGTCCATTTTTTGGGCGGGTTTCCAGATGCGGCCTTGAAGAATAGGGTCTGATCAGACACAATTTTACTGAATGTTGGTGACCTAGAAAACTATTCTAGATCATCTCCTCTCCCTCTCCTTCTTTTGGTAGGGTTCTGACATGAGTGCTTGTTTTTTGTTGTCTTTTGGGGTTGTAGCAGCTCGTGGGATCAGCAATGGGCATGGGCAAACAAAGCTTGGAAGAGCAAAAACAGGGGCATTAGAGGTTGGTGGATTCTCTATAGAGGGTGTTTCTATTGGAGGACAAGAAACTTGTGTGATGGTTCCAGCCTACAAAGTTGCATTTGACTCTGGAAGGTGCCCTGAACGTATCATCCATCAAGACTTTCTGTTCATTACCCATCCCCATATGGACCACATTGTGAGTTTTTTGTATAGCATAATTTCTCCTCTTCAAATTGTAGATTGTAGTCATTGTCTATTGTGTTTCTTCTTGTATCATGTGGTCAATTGAATTTACAACTTTTGATGTAAAAGAAGAACAAGTGGTGGCTAAGTTTTCTTCTTCAGCTAAAGGAGTTTTGACATGAAGCCATATCTTCATCATGTTGTGCACCAGTGAGAGAGTTGTGCACAATTGAGATGGTGACCAATTTTCCAGCCATAGGAAAACTTCAACATGTACTGGCTTTGGATGTATAATTGGATTGGGTTGAGCTGTCTTAGGCATTTATGTAGTAGTAGTGCTTCTTAGCCTAATCATCAGGATGGGTTTATTCCTCATAGCGATAATGGAAATCTGTTGTGCAGGGAGGAATTTGCATGTACGTGGCTTCACGGGGTCTATTGAAAATGAAGAAGCCAACAGTAATTGTGCCCCGTTGTGTGAAGGACACAGTGGAGAAACTCTTCCTTATTCAAAGAGAACTTGATGGATCAGATTTACCTGTGAATCTGATAGGCTTGGATGTGAGTATTCAGTTTTCCAGCCCAATCATGGCTTGCCTCCTTGTTTGCCATGCTGGAACACTGTTTTGTGTGTATAGCCAGCCACTGCACAGGTGTCTTGGCATGTATTTTAAGCTACCTGCTAAGGCACATAGTTGCCAACAAGGCCATTTCCAAGAATCCCTAAGGGAAACACTGCTCACAGTTGTAAGCAGATTGTTTAGGAGGCCAGATATATTACTATGTCATTAGATATCTATTATGTTATCTCAAATTTTCGGCAAAAAATGGAGGTAAGTAGTGATCGTGAAATTCATCATAATGCGAATCATGGGTGCAGAAGGTCTTTCAGTAGTCAATTCAATCCAATCCTACAATATTAAGGAATTGATATTTGTGTTCCATCTCGTTTTGGTCTCAGATTGGTGAGGAGTTTGACATGGGCAAAAATGTTGTTGTAAAAGCATTTAAGACTTATCATGTTGTCCCAAGCCAGGTAATTCTTAACTGTTCATTTCCAGTATATGCAGCTCAGGTATGGCAACAGTGTGACCCTGATGTGGGATAAGATAGGTACCTTTGTAGAACATACTGTGTTGATCCAAATTGGTCTCTGTCCCTGACTTGGTCCTACTGGGCCCCATCAGCTTTCTGCATTTGAGAAAGTGTATGGCTCTTGAAACAGCCCATTCACTTTGTGTGTTCTTTGTTAATATTCCTAAGTATTCGTAAATATTGACTGGGTTCAAATTGTCTGATATTGTGCCACCTGGGTATATATTGGCAGGGTTACATATTGTACTCGGTGAAAGAAAAGCTGAAACCAGAGTACGTGGGGCTGCCAGGGGATAAGATCAAATCACTAAAAGCTTCTGGTATCATGGTAACAGTGCCTGAAACCTCATTACACTCTCCCAAGCCAACCTGAAATCTCCCTGCAATCAAGATGGCTTTGAAATTCAATGTATCTTCTTTTCCAGTATTTGTCAACTGAGCTGTATGGCTCCATCTACTCAGAATCCTGTACACAGCTGTCCTCTTTACATTCCCTATTGTAGGACCCCATGATTTGCATCTGCTATTGCTCTGTAAGACAGAATTTGCACCAAAACCAACTCTTGGGATGTTATGTAGATTACAGAAACGATCAAGGTGCCAGAAGTCGCTTTTACAGGTGATACAACATCTGATTTTATTACAAACAAGGCAAATCAAGATGCTCTGAATGCGAAGCTTCTCATTATGGAGGTAAAATATTTTATCATGCTTTATTTCCAATCACAAGCTGGTACATAGGGTGTCTAGAGATTTCCATTGACATATTGGAACAGTCTGAATGTTCTCCCAGAATGCTCCCAAGGGAGTTCCATCTTAAGATAGAAGTAGGGGACCAAATCTGTGTCTTGATATGTGCAGCATTTCTTGTTTCTACTAGCATCACTCTCAACTCATTTTCAGTTGAGTAATGTGTGGTGGGTATATGCTTCTGCAGTCAACATTTTTGGATAATTATATGTCTGTTGAAAAGGCCCATGAGTACGGCCATACACATTTTTCTGAGGTACTATATCACCCATCCCTCAGTCTCTAGGATTGATCCTTCAAAGGCAAAAAAATGACTTACCATTTATTCTCCCTTTCCTTGGTTTTGAGGAATAATCCCTCAAAACTTATTGATTCACCTTGCATTTGCACTCTCCTTTGGTCCCCAGATTTTTCCCTCGAAAATAACTCCTGCAAAACAAGAACATAAAATGCTAATGCTCAAATGTTTGACAAGCTTTGAGAACTATCAACTCTCAGTAATGCCAGCAATGGGCAAATGTGCACCTACCAATAACCATTTGGTTCTGTAGATTGTGGCATTGGGTGATCATTTCAAGAACAAGAACATCGTTCTTACCCATTTCTCTGCTCGCTATACACAAGAGGTATACTCTTGTCACTTCAGATTCCAAGTTCCTTCGACAAAGCATTTTTACTTTCACCACAATGCAGATAGTTCTCATTGGGAGCTGGAGAAATGTCTGTCAATTGCCCTACTTGAATCAGTCTTGGTGCTAATTCTTTCTCGCAATTAATATGGAAAATTAGGTCTAGTATTTCTGTACCCGGAGAGAAGCACAACCATCTTACAAGAAACTAGAAATATTCCATCCTACAACGTTTTCTGTAAGAGCTCACCTTATTGACTTACTGTGGCAGGATATTTTCAAAGCACTTAAGGACCTTCCTCCAATTCTGCAAGGCCGAGTGGTGGCATTAACAGAGGGATTTTGAAGCAAATGGACCATACTTTTATTAAAACAAGGTTCTCTTTGTCCCAAATCCATCATGATCTTGTAGCAAAAGATAGTATGCACCCCTTGAAAGGGAGATCTGATAAGGCTGCTTGGAATTTTAAAACTGGGTGTCAAAATCCATTGTGTAGACCAAAATTCTACACCATACAAAAGTTTACTTTCATCATTTGACATAAAATGGAGAAACTTGTGAGGATTCAAAACTTGGTAAAAGCCACATGATGTTTCTCTTGACACTTGGTCAAAAATTCCAACGAATCCTCCAAGTTGTCAAAGGAAGATAGGACACAAACATGGTAACACATTTGTGCAAAGTGATTTTGCACAAGTTTGGTTTTACTTTATTCATAGGTCTCTTCTAGACATAAGGTCACCCTAGGGCCTTCTTAGGCCTGTAAAGCACTCCATGAGATTCCATGGTGTGTTTGGTGCTCCCTATATTCATGAATATCCTTCCTAGAAAAGACAAGGAATCTAACACAACTTGAATTCAATTGAAATGCATATTATTTTCAGAGTAAAGGTTTTCTGTAGGTATGTGTGCCAGCCAAAACAATGACCTTGTGTTGGCAGTCTTCAGGAGCATCATTAATGACAGTCATCAGGACTTGCCAACAATACAACCATCAAAAACAAGACTTACAAGGACACACTTTTGAATAAGCAATGGTCATTTCTAGCTTGCAAATTTGTTCTGAAATTTGTGTAGACAAGAAGTTCCTTTAATTTTGACAAGAAAATCAACATTTTTTTGATTGACAACAACCAAACCTAAACCCTATATATCAATGGAAATACTGTCAATTGTTAGCCAATCCTAAACGGATTGATTGTTTATTGTCAGCAATCGACATTTTATTGTTTACAGTAGTAAATGGAGGCCAACATCATATGTTAACTTATGTACTGAGTTTCTGTCACAAGACAGGCAGTGAGACTCAGCCCAGATGCAGCTGGCTGACTCAATGAAACTTTAAAAGGTAAGCAGGGGAACAAACCAGGAAAGAAAATCTTTTAAAAGAACCAAACAAGGAAAGAAGAAGAGAAGGGAACAGGGAACAGGGAACTGGAGCAAGATCTCTGACCAAAACTGAAATTCAACCACACCTGACCACTAGACAAGATTTTCCATACCAATCAATCTCAACATTTTGTGTATAATTCATCTCCAAATCAGAAATTGAATGGAAACAAAAAAGAATGAAGGAATTAACAATGATGGTACTTACGTCTGAGCAACTAGAATCTCTCAGACCCAATGAAGTCAAGCCAATGCCCCCCTTGCCTGTCGACCTGTCATTATAGCTCAACAGTTTCCATCGTGAAGCCCCTGGTGTTCTTGGTGCCAGTGCTAGAACCTGTGTCACTTGGTTGCAGAATTGCTTGGCTTTATCTTCAATAGCTGGAATACTTCAGACCCTGCTCCTGCTCATGATTTCACGAACTTTGCATTCCCACAAATTTATTTCTGTCCTACCCAGCCATTTCAGTAGCTGCAGTTAATTTGTTTAGGAAAAGAGAAGTCCATCATACACTTTCTTGCTTTTTGCATCCAAGTGCCAACCCATGCTACCATTCCTCACGATGGAAGACCCAACAGGAGAGGAGTGACTCATTCTACCAAAACAATTGTGCATGTCCTCAAGCTGAAGAGAGCAATAGAGACAACCTGCTCTCTGTCTCATAAATATCAGAAACACAAAAGGTGTCAAACATTGAGAACCCATATAGGAATGGCAGTCTGTTGGGTTCTTCTCAAAAATAAACAAGTTACAATGATAATAGAAAGGAGGAAGATACAAGCCAACAATGCCTTTGGGAACCTTGGGCTTGCCACCAAGCCCCTAAGTTGGGCAGCATCCATTATGTGGAGTTTAAAATAGAGAGACCTGTATGTCTTCAAGAGTTGGCATTGAACAACCTCCAGTGGAGAAATAATTAATACTAAGACTCTGCCACTACAGAATGAAAACATGACAATGACAGTAATGACTACTATGATGACAAGTTGACAGTTATTGACACATAGGGATGCACATCTGCATCACCCCCAGCAAGGCCCATCATGCCTGAATCTTCATCAGACTTCCAAAATGCACTGCAATCACCATGTTTGCCCTTTCAGTATTTCAACCAAAATTTCCATCCATGCCTTCAATGTCTCAAACCATTTGACATCATTATTGATGCTGTGGATGTGAAAAGCATACTGTGGTTTCACATCTACAGAAAAATTTACCAAAATGCAGACATTTTGCACAAGTGCTTTGCATACCTATTCCTCCCATCACAGAGATTCTCAAGTGTTGTGCGCACTCTTTTCTCATTTTTTGCACTTGGAGCCAAAACAGCCGCCTGAAGTCAACACAATGTTTGCAACAGCAGCATGTTAGAGTAATGAAGTGGCATTGGTAAATATGCAATTAGGAGAAACTGCTGTTGGTGAACACTTGATACTAACCAGAAACTGTGGGGGAAGACCATATCTCAAAATGCTCTCTGTAAAGACACGGATTGCACATATGTGCATCCATGAGCTGAAAACCTGCACAAGGAGATGTTCACAATGCCTTGGAGTTCAGTAAAATCCATGGCAAGTTTTCCTCTGTTTCAATTCCTATGCATCCTGTCACTTCTCTGAACATGCCAATATTGTTCAAGAAACATCATATCCTAGAAGTTACTTCTTAGAAACACATTGAGCATTATAGTTGATTCCAGATTCCACATGTGACCTTAACAAGACCCTCTTCACTGACAATAATTTTGCTGGACACAGTTCATTCAATGCATCCTCCCCATCTAAAATGTGTCTTTCCACCTTGGATTCACAAGGAAACATGAATGCTCAAGCAAGGGAGGACTTCATGCTAGGTAACTGATGCGCTATATTGCAATGGATACCTCTCCATAACTTGCATAACACCACTGTAGCAGAGTACTCTGTAACATTTCTTGGTCATGCTGCAGATGGTCTAGATCTTCCTTTCGTTGTGTCTGGTCTTCTGGATCAAACTCAAAATCTCGAACCTGATTTTAGGTTTCTTGATTAGAGTCATAGAGTAAAATATGAATTGTTAAATTTGCGTCATGAACCCTACATTAAAAAAGACAAATATGCTATATGATGCAGCATAGCCCCCAGCCCACCTGAAAACCCTTCTCTCGAGCAGATGTCTTAAATGTGTCTGCCACCTTACGAAACAGAGTCACTGTATACAGTGCATACTCATTGTCCTCTGATAATTTCTTTGACGACCGTGGGACCTGCAGCAGACCATGGTGTCATAACATGGACAGCCACATGAGCAAAAAGACTGAAGCATGTGATAACACAACACCTGGAGTACCATTGTCATGAACCCAGGTTGGTGTTCATAACAGACAACATTTTGTCACTGATCACAGAACTCAACAATGCATAAGAAGTATGACCTGGAATTATTGACAATGTTGTAGCTCACCACATACCACAAAAGAAGAGAGTGTCTCATAGTGAGATAGCCAATCCTTCTGTGAATACTTGGAAACCACCACCAACAGAGTGACCAAATGCTCGGTGTTGACAACATCATCAGCTTTTACCAAGTCTGACAAATCCCGCACTGCCATGCTGTCCAGTTCAACATTAGCTCCACTTTGTCAGCAAACTCATTATTCACAATGGCACATGTGGAGTCCCATTCCCAGAACAGATAAAGAAAAAGATAACATTAACTGTAGGGATGCTGTAACATGCTTGCAGTTACAGCACATTCAAGCATGCTTGGCACAGCATTAAATACCTCCCATTCTGCTTTCGAAGAATAGTGCTCAGTTGTGTTTTCACATTGCTGTACTCTGCTACTCTGACCTGCAAATGCACAACACCTCCCTCTCATGATGCAGCAACACAGAGATCAAAAAGGTCAAAGCTAAACTTTTACACCAATTACAAATCTGACAGAAAGATGGCCATTGTTGTATCTTTAGTGGTAGTCCATAAACTCCACAGCTGCATTTTTATGATAGCAGCTGAACTCATAGTGAGCGCCACAATGGTATCTGAACCATCCACCTGAATTAAATTCAGCAAAATGATATATTTCCCATCACATGAACAGAATGCTTGCAGATTCTTACCCTCACATTATCATACTGCTTTGTTTCAGCACTGTAAAACACAACAGAGCTAGGTTGTAGGCTTTGTGCACCTTCAGATCATCTTCAAGCTTAGCCACACTATCTTGAATAGCATCTACAACCTCCCTCAGAGGTGTCATGGTAGGATACTTTGCTTCATCCCAACTGAACCTGCAGTCAACTGGACCTTCAGTTTCACTTGAAGCACTGCTGGTGCAGATGCAAGCCAATCACACCACTTCAAAGAGACATTTCTGTTCATCTGATCCTCCCACATAACAGTTTTCCAGTGGCAAGCTATTTACTAGATACACAGCATTACAAGCTAAATTACTCAAGTCTGAACTTTCTTCCACTTAGAACCAGAACTTGTGGTGATTGAAGCTGGCTTACTGAATTTAAATATCTCTCAGATCCTTGCCAAGGACAATACAAACAATTCAAGGTTTGTGAAACCTTCTGCATTATCCAGATTCACCCATGTGCACACACCATTCAAGACAGACACAGACCCAATCATCAAGTGGCTGGCTGCACTCCTCTTGCAAGAGAAATATGCTCAAATGGAAACACATCTTTGTGGTACCTATCTAGAACTCCTCTGTGTATGTTCTGGCCTTCCAAATGTGTGAATGCTACTGTCTAAGGCAGCCCAGAGATGCAACTAAATAAGATGGCATGCTGGAGTGTTGTCCTTCTCAGTTCTCAAGGCAATGCAAAACATCAGAAGGAAACTACTTAATGTCCCCCAAACTCAAAGCTTCAAGGAGTTGTCAGGTGAGAAGAAATCAGAATAAGGGAACTGTTTGGTTTCTCAGATTGGAACCTGGTGACATAAGAATCAATAGGAACACCATCCACAGCAAGAGCACTTGAATCTGCAATTGCCACACGCTCCAGCTCATCAATCTGCCTCTTCACCTTGTGTGTCACTCCCTCCACAACTGAGTTTGCCTACGGAGAGAAACCATCTTCATAAGCCTAATGTAAGAATTTCCAAGTTTCCCGCAGCATTCTTGATAAAAAGGAGCGAGAGTGTGAATCGCAGGAACACAAATTAAAGATCTGTAGTTAAAGCAGACTCTGCACTAGTTTCAGAATGCAACTGCAAGTAAAAGAAGCACAATATTGAGCACTAGATTTCTTTCTCTCACCTTTGTTAAGTCATCACTGAGGGCCAGTAAAGAGTCCAATGTGCCAACACGCAAATCTGGAATATGAAACTGCAAAAATACCAAAACCTTCAGCATTTCATCCTTCATAATTACAGCATATTGTGAGCACCACAACCGCCCACCCTTCTAAGAGCAACTCCACCAATGCTGAATATGTGACCCTGCAAATTAAAATTAGATGAAGTCAAAAATGCTGGTTTGGCTGAGCAAAATGGCTTTGGCCAAGCATTTTTGCACAGTTTGCTGAGGCTGGTAAAAGGCACATCAAAGCCTAACACCTGCCAGAGAAAAGTGTAATAAAGATAATCTGACAGCTGCTCCCAGTTTCTGTTTAGCCGACCATAATGATTGGTTCAGGTGGTTTGCTACTAGTAGTCTCCCACCCTCCCACCTATTTGCAGTCCCAGTTGTAGTTGGAAAAAAGTAAATAAATAAACTTGGATGTGAGAAATATTCTTGCAGAGAGCACCGCTTGAGATGCTCTAAGGCTAATAATCGAAGCATTATTACGAAAACCTCCATGCTCCGCAACACCATGAAAAAACCTTGTTGAGAATCAAAAGCTTCTCACAAACCGCCATACTGGATGCATTGCCACGCCGATTTCAGATCCGTAGTAAAGCCAAACAGCATAACATGGATCCTCACAAGACAAAATCTCCTCAATAGGCCGTAGCTAAAGCTTCGCACAAACCGCTATACTGGATGCGCTGCCGCAGCACTTCCAGATCCGCAATCAAGCGAAACAACGGCAAATGAATCCTGACAAGAAAAAATCTCCCCTGAAGGCCGTCTCTAAGTCTGTCCGTCTGTCCGTATTTCTTGCACATAAGCTTCCCAGATCATAGGTTGTAATACGACAAACAAACCAGCTGATACAAATCCTGAGCATGAGAAGAAAAAGCTCCGAGATCTAATAGTAACTCCGGTTCTTAGACATCAGGACGCTACCTTGTAAGTGGGAATATCGAACGCAATTTTGGAGATGTCCCGCTGCAAATTCTCCCATGTGGAAGAAGACGAAGCCGTCGATCCCCGCAACGGCAACGAAACTAAAATGTACTTGGAAACTGCCATCGCCGCCCTTGTTGTTTCCCTCAATTTCCACAAAACTTTCCGCAAACTTTCTCCCGACTCACCAGCAAACCCCGCGCTCCTTCTCTTCTTCTCTCCGCCGGAAAAAAGTCCTCAAAATCCCTCGCCTCCTTGGTGCAAGAATCTGGAACGATGATGCATTTTTCAGAAGCGAGAGAGAGAGGAGAGGAGGAAGGAAAACTACGACTCTTTGTGGGCTAGCGTCGTCGTGTTCCTTGCGCGGAAACGGAAGCGGCGAAGATCCGTGCGAGAATATCGTGCACATTTCGAACCCTCGACCTCGCCAAGTAGCCTTTTTCTTTTATTTTATTTTCTAGCTACGTGTTTCAAAATGGCTAAAAATATGGTTTTTTCCTGTTTTCTATCGCCACATTTCTACAGTTTTTTTTTCGGAAATAGCCAGAGTGCATTTTTTTTTTGTGTGCCGAGATTTGGCAACTTGGCGGCTTTTTTCCAGGAAATATAAAAAAACACACCAAAATTGTGATTTTTAGGGATCTTTTGCCATTTTTGGAAATAAAAATAATAAAATTAGCGGCATCTATGGCCAAAGTGAACCAGCACTCACCAGCGCACCATCCACTGGATGCCTGTTATTACTCAGTTTGGATGAACCTCAACTGAGTTAGCGTTCGGTTTCACCTTGGTAACCAAGTGTGTAAGAAATAGGTCTCAAATATAGGTTAATAGGTTAGGAAAATAGATAACTACTAGGTAAGTAGATGGTTTATACATAGGTAAGGGCTGTTTTTACTACCTACCCACTAACAACCTGCTTGTGGGTTGTTAGTAGGTAGGTAGTTAAAAAAAAATAGCAACACAGCTAACCACCGTGGTTAGCTAAGGAACTGGAACCCAACCGAAAACTGTTTCCTGACCACTTATCATTCATCCATTATGGTGCGCTGGTGGCTGCTGGATCACTGTGGCCCGTGTCTAGACCTAAGCACTTCCTAGGTCGCCACTTGTAGCAGGATTTTGTAAAAATGAAAAAAAAAAAAAAACACGCAATTTTTTTTATATTTAGGGACTTTTCCACCATTTTTGAAATAAAAATAACAAAATAAGCCACATCTAGACCCAGGCACTTCCTAGGTTGCCACTTGTATTAGCACTTTTGTAAAAATGCTACAACCCACCTAGGACAATCACCATTTAATTCTAATTAATGCTGATTTTTTTCCAAATTCCAAAACCCTGGTTCTTGCACATAGCCAAAAATGTGAATAAATCTCAAACTCTTTTACTTTCATATCTTATTTATAGCCAAATTTGGTTTAAATTTTATTGTGCATGATCACTAGTTCAACTACATCACAAATATGGGGGGGGGGGGGGGGGGGGAAAACCCAGTTGCCAAGAAATACCCAATCAATAAATTTTCTAAGTGAAATTTTGCAACATGATGACCCAAAAAAACAAAACCCCCCTTGCAACAATTACATAGGCTTTTTTGGGGGAAAAAAATGACCTATTGTGGCCACATTATGAGCGGAAAAAACAAGTCGCCATATTTAGACAATTTCTCTACCACTCCTCAGGAGAACCTGTATGAACCTTTTTCATCCTAGGCCAAAGACTATTAATGTTGAGGGTCATTTTAGATGAAGATCCGAAGGGAAGAGGTCCAACAAAATGGAGCAATCGTATTGGTTGATAATCATAAATTGGATTTTCAAATGAGGATTCAAAACCAATTCAAGTCAATTTGAGGCACCATTTACATGATCATTTAGTAAGGAAGTTCAATTGGTCTAGACTAGAAAACAAAGTTAAAATGAAAGCTCATGGTTTGAAAAACCAAGATGTAAGCTTGAGTCCAAGGTTGTTTTTTTAATTGTTTTTGTTGTTTTTCATTTTTTTCACTATTTTTTCATTTTTTTTTAAAGTTAAAATTGTGCAAGAATGGAAGACATTTTGTGAATTGAAGACATTGTTGAAAAGCACACCTACCATTTCATTTTTTACTATATCTAGTGTTGCCATGGTTGGATTTGTACCTCATGGTTAGATTTTATGTAAATTAATAAAGAATTGAGATGTTGAAATTTTTTAGAAGTTCCAAGGGCAAAATGTTGAAATAGTAAAAAAATTCAAGACAAAATTGCTTGATTTGTTGAAATTCTAAGTTGACAAATGTGAAAATAAAATAATTGTTGTATCCATATGTCTTGAAGTTACAACACAAAGAACTTGTAATCATATGAAAATTCAAAAACTTTTATATAAAAGCATGTCGACAAAAAAAACATAATATAAAATATTAAAATCTACAATCTTAAAGTAACACAAAGCTTCAAGCCATAGCATATACTTGACCATTAACCTTACAATCTCATCATCTTTCAAGATCTACTCTAACTCCTAATCTTCAACTTGCTCCTTTGGCATGTCAAGATAATTGCTAACAAACTTTTTGCATTTGCCTTAAAATTTAGAATTGTCACTCGCACAAGTCATCCAAATTTTAGGATTGAGCAAGTGTTCAAATCAAAACTTGAGATGTCAACAGCTCCCTTGCCCTAATATTAATTCAATTCCATACTTGGTTGTAAAATTTGACCGCAAGGTAAGATAATTTCTCTAAAGGGGAAAAAGAGCAAAACATGAACAATTTTCTCGAATAAAATGATCCATGTTTTTTCTACTTTGGCATCCACTAGACATGAACTTTTGCATTCCCCTAATGTCTTCAACTAAAACCAAAATTCACATGCTAATGATCCATACAAACCCATAACAAAAAAAAGCTAGACTGGTATAGTCAATTGAAGAACAAAACTTGTACCTCCCCTTTCTTTAGTTGATATGCTTCAAGTGACTAGTGGAGGTTGTGGTACTTAGTGGTTCCCTTACCTCCTTGTGGCCCACTTCTTTTGGGCTGTTTGCTTGCCTGGACTTTGGTCCTTGCTCCTTGTTTCTTTTTCTCTCCCTTTCTTGGGTGCTTTGTTTTTATAAAGTTTGGCAGGGTCTCATCCAAAACTTGTAAGTTTTTTTCCTGTTTCAAACCCTATTTTCTTCCCAAAAGAAAGAAGATTTGTTGAACAACATATTGTTTATCAAGAGCTTCATAGAAAAGTGAGAAGATAACACTTCTTTTTTCTAAAGGAGAACCAAGATGATTAATATATATCTCTTGCATTTTGTTGGACTTTGAACTCATTTTCAATGCCTTGACTTGTCATTCATTACTAGGGCAAGATCTGAGATCTTGTAACATCACCAACAGCTATGCCTACTTCCTGAGTTCCACAACTCTGTTGGCTGGAGGATATTCCCAAAACATGGAGCCCAACACCATGAGGCCTGACTTTTCAATCACCAGCTCATCCTACGCAGTATTTTGGGAATGCTCCACCCTTAGGCTTTATCCTACACGTAAGGTTTCTTTCTGCTTTAGTTCAATGAAAAGAAATTTCTGACAGTGCTTTACGTACTGTAAGACCCATGGTCCAGGGCATAACCAGAATTTATGTACTACACTCAGCTTTACATACTGTAAACCCATGCTCCAGGACATAACCAGAATTCAAGTACAACTCTCAGCTACTGCCTCAGGTGGTACACTTATTCTGGTTAACACCCTGGACTTGGCGCATTGCCTACCTTGAAATCCCATTTGCTCTCTCTCCTGCAACCTTAATTCATAATGATCACACAAGGTGAAATTTACATGTACTTCTGCACTCCAAACCTTATTGGTGTAAACCTGACCTATTGAGAATTGAAACCAAAGTACAATTGAAAACCACAATATTAAACAATAAGTCATGAAGCTTTTGAATTATTGGCAACATACACAAGCACCCAACTTAGTCAAGTTTCCCAAATTGGATTTGGAATCAAGGAGATGAGTGAACTTGAGGGCAGTTAAAAATTATGTTCACCAATTTAGAGGGAATAGGCACTCAATCTTGTCAACTTCAGTTGACATCTTTTACATGCATAATACACCCCACTCAACATTGAGCATGCTGCAACCTCCAAGTGCAGCAAACAGCTTATTCTATATCTTCATGTACTTGGAAAGGTGCTACTAACTGGATGTGGCCCTCACTCAAGATCATGGTCACCTGTGCCATCTGCCATAACATGGAACACACATTTTGACAGTTTAGTGACTCCTTGTTAACTTGCTAGTATGATGGATGTTTTGCATCAGAAACAAGGCTTGACAGGCTTGGTAGAAGGTCCAAGGCTCTTATCATCCATGTCAAATCCATTGTGAGATTTGTATATACTTTGCAATTGATCAAAAAATGTGCCCAAACATTGAAGATTGATGACAAAACCAAAGAAAACTAAGACTAAAACACAATTTGGATAGCAGCAAAACAAAGGAAAGCAACATGAGGAGAAGCTTTTGATCTACCATGTCCATTTTCAAAAGTCAAGAAGAAAGTGACAATGGAAACTTTGAACTTCATTCAAGTACCATGAGTGGTGCTGGAAGCAGAGCTGTACAGTGGAGTGTGTGCCACTGATTGATCATGATCCATGTGCATGAGCTGTGAGGTCTTCTTCTGAACCAGGGTGAGCATGTTCAAGAAGCCATTGCTACGTGAGGGTGTCAAGCTCTGCTTCAGTCCCAACATGTGAATAAAGCTTGGGCTCACACGTAGCACTTCCTCAGCTGTTGCTCCTGACAACCCCTCCACCAGAAGGGCCGCCAACCCTTTTGTCAACAGTGAGTCTGCTTCTGCCTCAAAGAAAAATCTCTTGTCAGACCCAATAGAAGGAGCAATCCAAACCTGTGAGACACAGCCTGGCACTTTGTTTTCTGGGGTCAGGTGTTGCTTCCCCAGTGGTTTCAACTCCCTGGCAAACTGCAAGAGCCGCTCATACTTTGCTCGTGGTTCCTGCTCTCGTTGAAATAACCGCACTATTTCCTGCATCCTTGCTGGAAGGTCCTCCACCCCATGCGATCCTCTAGCACCAACACCTCCTGAAAGTCTCGAATTTCGAACAGCTTGACCCACTCTTCTAAAATGTGGAACAGCTCCACCTGCTTTTAAACCTTGCAGACCTGTGGATGAAGTTGGAATGGGCTTCAATGGGGAGGCCAGGATTGTTGATTTGGAACAGGAATGTGGCAACCAACAATTTGTGAGCTTGGTTCTGGACATCTGGGGACAGCAAGGTAAGGGCAGAGGTTGTGACACTGAAGGTCGTGAGGGCAATGTGTTGGGAAACCCAGTAGGTGCTAGTTTGCAAGTTGTAGCTGCTGCAACCGCCATGGCTATCATACAAGATTGGGCAAATCACAGGTTTGTGTTTCTCACAGTGGAAACGAAGAACAGGGAAGGGGTAGGTAGGGGTTACAAGTACTTGCAACTGGAACTTTTCGTAACCTGCATTTAGTGAGCACTTTTCCTAATGAGAATCCACTTGTGCCCCATGTCTAGAAATCACAAGCTTGATAGAAACTGACATAGGATAATTGCATGGAAGGAAAATTTCCTAGGCCCTTCAGACTGCTCAATAGGTGAAACGACAACTTATCCATGTACGAACCTCAGTTGCAATTCAAAATCAAGACATGGACATCATATGTAACAAGCAATGAAATCACAAGGGTTTTCATATCTCTGCTTGTCTCAAACCAAGACAAATACACAGAACAGCTATGGAAATTAATATCCAAAGAGGGTAGATATAGGGAACAAAGTGAACAAACACCAACTGGTTTACAGGCACACATCTTCTCCAAGCTCCAACCATTAAGTGGGACCTTGTTAAGCTTCCTGGGTGGAAGGTGAGAAGTACGCAAGTTACCTCTTGAGCTTCTTCTCTTGACTCAAAGATCGAGTTCAACTTTGGTGCCTGAAAAACTCCAGGAAGACAGCAACTCAGATCCTAGTAATGTTGGCCTCCCTGCCCCTAGCACCTTCTGTTTCTGGAAAAAAAGGAAAAAAACACAATAGCTTAACAATAGATCCTTTTGGTCACATATCATTCTCTTCCTCTCCATATCCACAGTCCACAGATGTGACATGAGTCAAAAGCATGGATACAAATTCTATAGAATGGAGATCAAGCCATTGCAATCCTACCAGATCGTGATCTTCTAGAAAAACAAACACGACATCATTAGTAGCCCAAGCAACCTACGATATTATGACCAGCAAAAGTCTATAAATTGAACCTCTGCCCTTACCTCCTCCTCCTCCTCCTCTTCCTCCTCCTACCTTGTTCTCCTCCTCAGATTCCGTGGCTTCTTCCAGTACACTATACATGCAGTAGGAAAGGCACAACACAAGAGAGCTGAGAAGAGTAGGACAAATACTGGCATCACACAAATGATTGGAATCTTGGGGGACTAAGGAAGGACAGGCATTGATGATAACTGCAACAGCATAATTGTACTTCCCTCCGCCAGGAGCACCAGCTACATTTGAACCGACATGTCAAATCCATTGCAACTTGTCCAGGTGCATGCGTCATCTGTCTGTATGAGAACATTAACAGGGTATCAAAGTGGTAGTATAGAGGAGGAGGGCCCTGTACTACTACTACTACAACAAATCACCGAAAAGTCATAATTATAACAACAGGCGGCCGACGAGGAGCAGGAGGACGAGGACGAGGAGGAGTAAAACGACAAAGCTGATGACAAGAAAGAAGAAGAAGGAGAAGAAAGGAGTCTTGTTGTACATGACGCAGCCAGCGATTGCCACGATAATTCTCTGACTGGACTCTTGGAGGCAGAGCCCGCGAAACCAAAAAGCGATGTGTGTGTCCCCACTCCATGTCTCTGAGCGGTCTGCAGCCTCTCTGCTCTTGTCCGTGAGCTTTCCCCTCGCTCGCTTTCGCACGCGCCTAGTGCACTGCGAAGCTAGCAAGAAGACAAAAGCAAAAAAACCCGAAAAAAACAAAAACAAAAGGGGAAGGAGGGCGATGGCATGCAGCAACTTGTATGCACATGGGGTAGCCAGCTGCAGGTCCCGTACCAACGAGTTTATTACCACCACTGTGCCAAAGACTATCTATATTTTATTTTATATATTTGAAAGCCCTTTATTGTAGAGTTTCCCTATGGGAATCACCCCCCCCATGGCTGGGTTTTTTGGCCTTGCCTTGGTAGGCAAGGATATTGTGTTTAGATTGATTCATCATAGAGTATATATAGTAGCTATAGGGATTTTGGCCCCTTAGGTAAATAATAATAATAGGTCTATTTTTTAATATGAGGATTTTTGAAACATGATATTTTGGCTTGTGTTGAAACTTGAGATTAGTTATAGAGTTATAAATATCTTGAAGGATTTTGGTTTCTTTTTGAGGGTTTTTTTTTTGAAGATTATACTTTTGCATGGTGAAATATTCGAAGTTCCATAATTCTTCTTTTGCCTCAAGATAATTTTTTTTAATGTAAATGGCAAGGCCATGGTTTGACACACCCCTTCTTACCATGATGCCAAAGGCTACATGTATGTTATATATTGAAGCCCTTAATTGTAGAGTTTGCCTATGGACCCCGCCCCCATGAACCTCAACTGAGTTAATAATTGGCTTCACCTTGGTAGCTAATTTTGTATAGGAAATAGGTCTCATGGCAAGAACCAAGGGTCAAAATATGAGGAATTCAACTCTCTTTTCTTTTTTTTCCCTTGGAATATGGTGACTTTAGGCCATGTTATTCCTCCCCCCCCCCCCCCC
>Ga0209208_10001963_pt1 | contig 29378 bp, 27 predicted proteins | sample S1TSphfallax_3_FD_187694 | JGI IMG/M metagenome (GOLD analysis project Ga0209208, IMG submission 187694) | Host-associated microbial communities from peat moss isolated from Minnesota, USA - S1T2_Fd - Sphagnum fallax MG (SPAdes) (version 2) | ecosystem: Host-associated > Plants > Peat moss >...
GTCTAGAACCTTCCAAAAGTTATCCTCCACTTAATTAATCAAAATCACATGTTTCCCATGAGATTCCATATTTAATTAATCCCAAGGAAACTTGTTTAGAACCTTCCAAAAGTTATCCTCCACATTTAATTACAAGGAATGACATCACATGGTGCACATGCACCATGACCATTCAACTTACCCCTTTTTACAATTAAGTAATTAAATAATTACATCGAGTTACACACTAAGTTACATAACGATCCTCCTTCTTTTGACAATTGGTGATTTGCTTATGTTTTTAAGTTCAAGATAATGTTTGCCTCATGTTCTACAAGAGATGAACATGCTTTACGAGTTTGGACTCAACTATAACCTCGTCCTAAGCCCCCTTACTTTGACAATTCCCCTTACACTTTACATTTAGTTAGCTACCTATGTTTTGCCAGTTCCACTTGTATGTCACTCAATGGTGGGAAACACTTGTTCTGGTCTCTTCAGGTGGAATTTGGTCCCTACTAGTACCAAAACAATTGAAAGGAAAAGTGAAAAGAAGTGGAGGATGAATTATTTGGATGAAAAAACTTAAAGTGGATGATGATTAGCATGGATGACAAAAGGTTGAAGAAACGATGAATCAACTTGGAATGATAAAAGTGGATGATGATGGCAAAAACTTTTGCCAAATCACAAATTTGGTTTTCAAAGTGGTGAAAATTTAGTGTTTTAGAGTTTTTTAGTCACCAAGTTTTGATGTTGTTTTTTTTTTTTGGCCAAATTCTATCCTAACAGGTAGCCAAAAATATAGAAGGATGCTAGAAATAATAATTTACTTTCGTATTTTCGGATTGCCAAATCTGGCTAATGTATGATTGCCACTTTGGCTACATAAAAAATTTGGAAAAGAAAAGAAAAGAAAATTTTTTTTAATAAAAAAAATCCTCTGCCCGTGGCAGGCAACAGGTGCGCTATCTATCCACCTGGGTGCGATGGCAGTCAACTGAGGGCCCGCCCTGGACAAGCTCCGCAAGTTCGAAAGTATAATTGGCGATGGCGAGCCGCTTTTACGATTCTCTCTCTCTCTCTCTCTCTTCGTTTCTTCTTGTCAACCTTCCCAGAAAGCTTCAGCTACTCCAACAATGTTTTCCGATTTTCTCTCTCTCTCTCTCTCTCTCTCTCTCTGACTCCTGCTTGTCAACCTTCCCAGAAAGCTTCAGATGAAGATGATGATGTTACTTCTGATAATGTTGAGCAAAGATCTAGTATTTTATGCAACATTTGTCTGTATGTTTTTTATATGAGACTTTATCAGTTTTGATCATATTATTTGACGGTCATGTAATGTGTTTTTTTGCAGTGTTTGTGTGCATGCTTTGTTTTTTGCAAGTGATTTTGTTAGTCTCGATAATGTTTGGTGCTGCTGATCTGGTATTTTATATGTATATAATAAGTAAAATGGGCGCCCCGTTTTGACCAAGTTTCTGAGAGTGAATCATGATGAGAGAGCCCTCCTCCACCACTGTTGCGCGCGGGGGTCTCTTTTCAAGGATTTTTTTAATACCTCCGGTTCCGGTTACTTGACCAATTCGCGACAAGAGAACCTTCGGGTCCGGGAACTCGTGAGAGGATAGGAGGCAAATCGGAATCTAAGGCCCATGCCATGCCAGTCGGTTCCCATAGGGTTGACTCCGGTACCCGGACTGATTCCTGGAGGGTATCTGGTGCACTGGTTTAATACCCGTCCCAACACTGGTCTCCTTCCCCCTCTTCTTCCTCTTCCTTCTTTTGCACAGACCCCTTTTTCTGGTACCTATTTAAACTAGTGTTCTCTGCACAGGAGAGACAGAATAACATGAGGAGTCCTGAGAAGGAGCTTAAAAGACCGAGGTCCTCCTCTTCTGCACAGATTTTTTTGCCACAATTCTTGTTCAAGAAATAATGAATGAAAGAAGAGCTGCTGAGGTGCAATTTGGTTGCGTGAACATTGCATTAGCCTTGAGAGGGAGGAGGAGAGAGACACAAACAGCTGACTGAGGACAGTCTGAGAAGAAGTGAGAGATCTTGTTGACTATGGAGTGCACATTTGCTTCTGGGATAGCAGCAGCTAGCAATCCCAGTACTATTGCAGTGGAGAGGAGTCTAATGCATGATGATGGTATCGTTAAAGTCCTGCAGCAGCAGCAGCAAAGTTGTACACCTGTGAAGAAGATGTTCTTGCATGCTGTGGGTTCAGTGGGTGCAAGGAGGAGAACAAACAGCAGAGGCTTGAGTGCTGTTGCACCACTGCAATCTGCACTTGATTTTACATGTAAACTACATGAGTCAAGTGATCGCAAGTCCAGATGCAACAACTTCCATGGTTCATTTGGCAGCTCCAGAAGGGATTGTCCGTTCTCAGAGAATTCTGGATTGAGTTGCCTGCATGGGTCATCCTGTTCCCAAGCACCCACTCTTGCTTCCATAACCACACCAGTGATTACTAGGGATGTGGAGGAGGGGTTTTCCAATCTTGCGCCCTCTGTGCCACCACCAGCTCCTGAGCAGAACTTGAACCTGTTTCAGAGAATTACAGCATCAGTCCTAGATTGGGTGGAGAAAACAGGGGTTGCAGGTTTGGAGAGCAAGTTTCAATTGCCAGCAGCCATGGACCCATCTGTGCACCTGCAGGGCAATTATGCACCTGTTGAGGAGAGAAGAGTGATGCATGAGCTTGAGGTGATGGGAAAGCTCCCCCAAGGCCTGGAGGGCATGTATGTGCGCAATGGGGCTAATCCCCAGTTTGTGCCTACAGGTGGTCACCATTTGTTTGATGGCGATGGCATGCTGCATGCCGTACAATTCAAGCAGGGTATTGTCAGCTACTCCTGCAGCTTCACTCGCACATACCGCTTTGTCAGGGAGCAGGAGGCAGGTCGCCCCTTGTTCCCCAAAGCTATTGGTGAGCTTCATGGTCATGGTGGAGTGGCACGTTTGCTTCTGTACACTGCTCGCTCCATCTGTGGGCTTGTGGATCAGAAACAAGGGATGGGTGTTGCCAATGCAGGTGTGGTGTTCCACAATGGCCACTTGCTTGCCATGTCTGAGGATGACTTGCCATACCATGTGCGAATGTTGGAACACGGTGAACTGGAGACAGTTGGGCGCTATGATTGTGATGGGCAGCTCTCATCATCCACAATGATTGCACATCCCAAGGTTGATCCTGTTTCTGGGGAGCTTTTTGCTCTTAGCTACAGTGTTGTAACTGCTCCATTTCTCAAGTACTTCTACATCTCGCCCCAGGGCATCAGAGGTCCTGAAGTCTCCATCACACTCCCGGAACCAACCATGATTCATGACTTTGCCATCACTGAGAATTTTGCAGTGATTCCTGACCAGCAGATGGTGTTCTGCCTCAAAGAGATGTTCTCCGGAGGTTCTCCAGTGGTTCACAATAGCAAGAAGACATCTCGCTTTGGCATTCTGCCTAAGTACGACCAGACCGAAGCTCGACTGCAATGGATAGATGTCCCAGATTGTTTCTGTTTCCATCTCTGGAATGCATGGGAGGAAAAGGAGGACATTGTGGTGATTGGCTCATGCATGACACCTCCTGACAGCATCTTCATTGAGTCTGATGAAGCCCTCAAGAGCACCTTGTCAGAGATTCGTCTCAACAGAACCACAGGAGTCTCTACCAGGCATGAGATTACCAGCTTGAACTTGGAAGCAGGTCAGATAAACCACAACTTCCTGGGCCACAAGAGCAGGTACATGTACCTTGCAATTGCTGAGCCCTGGCCCAAAGTGTCAGGCATTGCAAAGGTGGATTTAGTCACTGGGGAGGTGACAAAGTACATGTATGGACACAAGTGCTATGGTGGTGAGCCTACTTTTGTGCCGCATTCATCTGATCCTTTGGCAGCAGAGGATGATGGATCTCTACTTGTATTCATGCATAATGAGAACACAGGCCAATCCAAGCTTCTGGTGCTGGATGCAGCTTCTGCCTCATTACAGTTGGAAGCCTCTGTGAAGTTGCCCTCCAGAGTGCCTTATGGCTTCCATGGTACATTTGTGACTGCCAAAGAATTAGCCAACCAGCAATAACATACTATACATGTACATCAAGCTACAGTTGTATGCGCATTTTGTACATCAAACTGAGTGCAACCAAGGATGGTGGATCACTGCAGCCCCTGTTGTAGATAGGACCATTGAAACCCACCCCCAAAACAGTAGTAGATCTTTGCAACCCTTGCAATTCTCAATCAAATCTTTGATAGGAATCAGCATCTGTCTGAGGTTACTTGAAAAACCAGCTCACTAACATTTTTTCAGTCTTGGTTTGTGAAATCGAGCCCTGATTGGAATCTTCACTTTGTATGACCATGTTGACATGATGTCATATTGGATCCCTCCAACTGTATTAGAAAGACGTCCATCAGTGCCCAGATCTGTGCAACCCTTCAAATCCTAGATCAAGTCTTTGATCTTGATGGCCCATGAGCATCATCTGTATTTGGAGCTGAGACAAGCTCATTCATCTGTTTCCAGTCTTGGTTTTCTGAAATCAAGCTCAGGTATGAATCCTTACATGTAGATCAATCACATTGCAATTTTTTTCCATCATAGAAGAAGCCCAAGTAAATTGAAAAAAGGCTTTGTACAAGTCCATTTACATATGTACATAGCTACTTCCAACTCTATACTGTTGTATTGGCTGCCCCTGATGAGGCTCCATCTCTCATTCATAGACCAGGTTAGACTCACTAATGCTAGTGCAAGAGGAGTGCATTAGGTGGGTAATGTATATCTGACTTCTTTACTTGATAAGTTAGTGACATTATTTAGTGATGAGCTTCACCAGTAGCAAGGTTGTTATATAGGGCTTTTGGCATAGCTCTCTACTTGTACACCTTTTGTAATCTATTTATTGATGGCCAAAGACTTGTGATTTTCACCTCTTACTGTTCTGATTCAATCAAACCTCAAATTTGCAATGCTTTGACCAAAGGAGGATTGCTACTTTTTATGATGTCGTTTTGTTGAGCAACTTATTGTTTCGACATTCTGCTTGTTGGAGATGGATGTTGTGTTTCAATGTATTATTGTGACACGAATGCACACACATATATCTTTGGTGTAATTTACATCCATAATAGGGAGGGGATATCTGACTTCAAGGAGGTTTCTCATACTTCATGAAGTTCTGGCTACCTATTCACTTATAGAGGTGGGTTTGTCTTTCCATAGAGGTTTTTGTCAACCATTGATTCTACTTCTATCTTGTTTGATATAATCCATAGGGTTCTTTCTTTATGACACATAAGGTGGCGCTTCGACAAGGACTTCATCAAAATCGCACTTCAAGTATCATCTTCAGTAAGCCCTGACTCTAGTAGTGCCCTCATCCTAGGGCTTTACTCTTATCAAAAGCAGTTTGCACTTGGCTATCACCTCATGCATGCCCTAATGCTAATGAGGTAATATATCATAGACTAGTTTGAACCTCGTGCCTAATGCATAGGTGTGTGTGTATTTGACTGTACATATTACAAAATTACAACTACAAACTACATTTTCGAAACCTCTCTATATACCACATTCCGCATGTATTCATCGAGACCCTAGCTGCTAAAAATCTTGATGTTTGCACTACTTGTGACCCGTGAGACAGCAACATATAGTTGACCATGGTAAAAGACCATAGATGGCAAATATACTCTAACGATGTTCAATGTCTGACCTTGACTCTTGTTGATTGTCATCGCAAATGCCACTTGAACAGGAAATTAACAACGATGCAAAACAAATGGCTAATCAATCTCGAAGGGGGACATGATGATGCGGGGTATGAACACACGTTTACTGACATTGTTCCCTGTGATGATCTCCGCTTCAATGACACATTGACCTAATCACTTGACAATTAACCTCGTACCATTGCACAGTCCTATTGATTGATTGAGATTGCGCAACAAAAGGATTGGCACGCCCACTTTGAGTTTCAACTTATGATTTGCGATACCGTTGAATTGCAAAGTGTTCAAAAATTCCACCGGATACAATGAATCCATTGAAACTCCTGTAGTAGCACTTACACCTTCTTCTGTCAAAACCAAAGAATCTACATTCAGGTACATGTGCAATTCTTCAAATAACACTTCAAGAATTGGATTGTTGACTTCATCAACGTTAGTATTTTTGGGGGCCAGAATGTTGCGTTGCATAAAATACATGGCATCTCCAAAGTGGCGTTGGTGATCCGAATAGATGGTTCGGATTAATCCTCTTAAGATGTAATCTTCTACTGGCAACTTCATATGGGATGGAATCTTGATCCAATCTGGATCGACACCTTCTTCTTCTACAATGGCACGAAGATTGATTCAACATTCAACACCCATTTGGTAAACTCTCGCTACTCTTCAGAAATGGCTGCCACATATGACTCGCATGTTAATATGAAAACAAATAATTGTAACATGCTACCAAAGGTAAAAGCAATGAACCATGGACAATGTCTTCTCGTCCTCCCTTGGGAACAATAGGCAAGATCTATTGAAAATCCCCACCAAGGACCATGATTTTCCCACCAAAAATCTTTTCAGTTGCATGTGCATCATCCAATTGCATCAAATCACGCAGGGTCCGATCAATAGTTTCGAAAGCTCGATGATGCATCATTGGTGCCTCATCCCAAATGATCATATCAACTTTACGTACTAATTTAGCCACTTTCATCTGTTGTGTGATGTTGCAAGTCAACTCACCGTGTAGATCAATCAGAATCTTGAATCTTGAATGGGTGGTTCTATTGCCCAGAAACAACAAAGATGCAATTCTTGATGAAGCAACTATAAGCACGATTTTGCCTTGCCTTCATAGACAGGATAGAAGCGTTGTCCAAACAAATGTTTTGCGGATTCCACCACTGCCATACACAAAGAACAGTTTGCCCTCTTTTGTTTGTCACGACATTCAAAATAGTTTCATATGCGTTGTGTTGATCATTATTGAGCTTATCTTCTACATTGTCTGCATCTGTGGTTAATGAATGTTGATCATAAGCCAGTTCTTCTTGGACCAATCGATTTCCTCCATGAACAAAAGGGACGTAATTAAACTTGGGAAGTGTTGGAAAATTTTCCAAGTAGTGTCCATTACGGATGAGAACCTGATCAATCTCATACAATGCATGATCCTTCAACACATCTTCAGAAAGGGTAACGGCTAGATCATCACACTCGCGGTGTGTCATTGCCGAGGCAATGTCATCACTCAAAAACTCCCAATGTGCATCCCATAGTTGTCTGGGATTCGTCATTTCACAAAACATCAGCATGGAGGCAAACATGTCACCCAACTATTGTCCTAAGGCCTAAAGACCGGCTTCTTCCAAGGCTTGATGCCATTCATCGTCATCTACAAGCAAACCCATTGCAATGCATGCATCTTTGAATGTGTCATGCTCTATGCCATCCACTGTCTACAAATGCTCATAAGATGTAGCACCTTTGACGCAGTTTAGCAACATCTGCAAATAATAACGTTCACCCAATGTCGAATGTGCATAATACATGCGACCAATGGTAAAGCCTTTCTTGTGCATTGTCCATCGCTTCAACTTCTGATTCCACACCCATTGCTAAAGGAATTGATCGAACATAAGGCTTCGTGCAACTTTTAATTCTTCATTTGTTTTGAACCATTCCGTTAACATTATTCTAGAAATGGCTGATCGTGTTGCCATTTCCTACACATCATCGTCATCGTCAAATAACACCATTTGTTGATTGGGCAAATGGTATTGCAGACGTTCAACAACAAGAAATTGTTCATGCATATCAAACTTGAAGATGCGCCATGTTGCTTCCGATGCAGATACATAGCAACAGTTGAATTTTTTTTAATTTCATTGGTTTTGACCACATTCCCTTCGGTGGCATTATCGCTTTGGCATGAAATCTCAATAGTTGCATGATCATGTCTTTTGTAAACATACTTGAACAAATACTTGACTACACAAATGTTGTTGCAGACCTCAACGTTGATGTGCACATTGTATTTGGTTGACAAATAAACATTATGTGGTACCACCCAACAATTGTCCAATTCAACGCCATGAACCAAAATTGTGCGCCCCGTATCTCTGCATCAATAAATAGGATATCCGTTTACATCCGTCACTGTTTCAAATTGGAACTTTCGTGGATATTGTTTTTTGCATTTACCATCTTCCATGCATGGGGCATTTGGAAACGCAACTCCACATGGACCATGCATCATGCACCTGACAACCGTCTCGTGGGCCAACTTATCTGTCTTTGGATTCAGAAATTCAGCACTAATCATGTGGTCTACATCCTCGACCGTGTGTGGCTTGTAATCTTCGGCAAAGAAGATGAAAACATGTGCATGCGGTAACCCACGCTTTGGAAACTTAATGACATAAATTCTCGTAATCGTGCGTCCCAGAATATGTTTCTTGTGAATGTCATTGATCAACTCCTTCAACTTGATTTTGAACACTCGAGTTACCAAATCTGGTCGATCCTGAGGTTGCTATCCGAGCAATAACATTCTCTTGATCTCAAGCCATTGGGGATTGCAAGTGAATGTAATAAACGCATCCGGGTAGCGGGCCCATCTATAGATTGCCGTGGCATCTTGATAATTATGAACCATGTGACGTGGACCTCTTGTGAAAGAAGATGGTAGAATGATCCTCTATCCGATGGCAACAATGCTATTAACACTTGCAGCGATGGCGTCTTGAAGGCCGTGATAAAGATCTATACGAAACTTTTTCTGATTTAAACGTAGATATCTCAAGTGCTTTTGTTCGATAATCGCATAAGCATCCACAATGTATTGTTGCCTCAATTGGCCACCATGAAACAACGAAATGCCATCAGTGTTTCGATGTTGAAGTCGATAACCATAAAATTCAACCATTGTCACATTGCGATGCTTTCTTTGATGCTCAAATTCTTCCGCATGGTCTTCATCCAAATTTGCATCAACATCCTACACAACAACACCATTGAGCGGAATATTCAGATGTCATCCATCCTCACCGTAAGGAAATAACAACCGATAATGTAGAGCCATGTATTCCACATGTAGTTCGGAAATGCGCTAAAACGGGTCAACTTGTTGAGCAATGACAATGTCACACCTGTCTACAACCTCAAAACCATTTCCTACCATAAATGCAACAACTTCATTGGTCGTCGGCACATTGTATCGGTGGGCATCTTTTATTCAAGAGGCAATGAGATGTAATTTTAGATCTATTGGAGCACCTTTTGTTGCCATCATATCCCTTACCATTTTGAACACTTCGACATAGGGATTGATATTATACATCATGGTCAACAACTGATCCAACGACGTTGGATCAAACGATGGCAGAACGACATGGCGGTTTTGACGTTTGCTTTTCGTATCATGAATGTACAACTGTGCAAATTGTGGACGCTATCCTTCGACAAGACATAGGGATTTGATTTTGTGATAAAGCTCACCCTGAATGCGAAAGGAGTATGGTCTAGTGCCTCTTATTACCGACTCATCAACTTTGGGACCGAATGAAGTGAATGCCAACATCGAATTGTACATGCGAATCTAATCTCGAAATTTGGCAACACCTTTTTCTTTGTTGGCTAAAAGAACTACTAGCTCTTGCAATGTTGCAAGAAGATTCGATAACAAAACTTTGCCATTCTTGCAACATAGAGAAAATTATGGGTTGATGTTGCTCGACTTTTCCAATCATTTTTTAATCCACATTTTCACGTTATAGAATCCATAAATTGTGTCCATTTCTCCACAATCCCATGGTGTCGGGGCTGACGCGTCTTCATCTCCAAACAATTGCAATACGTCATTGCTAAAAGAAGGCTATGCACGTGTTGTTGCTTGTTGTATGGTTCATTATTCTTGACGCAGACGATTACTTCGCTCTTGTGGCATTTCAGATGGCCCGGCTGACTCTATACATTGCCTGGCATGTCGTTTTCTCTGTAGGCGATTGCAATGTTCACGTGCAGATTCTGACGTGTCTTGATTGAATTATGTTACAACATTAATATGTGGAACAAGATTTTCCAAATAATCAATTTGGTCGTCATTCTGTTAAGCTTATAATTGTTGTTAAAGGGTTGCCAAAGCTGCCAAAAACTACCATGTTGCGCAATGAGTGCACACATACATTCTTGTATGTATTCGGGCATTGTGTGGAGAATATATGTTGGGTTTATTGCTAATATTGATATCAAAATCTTGGGGGTGCCCCCCTTGGGGCCGAGCATGCCTTTCATAAACAACAACACATGCGTAGAGGGGGGGGTTATTTATTTCGACCGAGGTTTTCTTCCCTGTATGATGCCATCCATGGATGAATGATGGGACAAACGAATGGATGGATGGATGGATGAATCACATAAAAAAGCTTCACGAAAGACAACCACGACGTCCTTTACTATATGTAATGGCAATATATTTGTAGAAGTTTTCAATAAGGCTGCAAAAAATTTATCTTGGTTGAGTTAGCACTTCTTGTTGGGCCCTCTTCTTACTTTGAAAAAATAGCTAGATTCTATTGTTGGCACCTTCTCGTTTTTAATTTTTGCTTTCTCACCTACACTTTGAAAATATAATGAGGGAAGGAGGCAAGGGAAGTTTATTAGGCAAACAATAAGAAGGCCATTTCAAGCCACCTTTGTTGATTTGCTTTCAACCTCTCTTCAATAACTTATTGATTTATAGATAATGCCCTCATCCTTAGGCTTTATCCCCTACATTAACGCGCTCCCAAGTCTCAAGTTAGGCCCAAGGTGGGCCTTGGTTTTCTAAAACAGCAGAATTGTGGGGACTTGAGGGCACGCTCCCAACTCTCAGCACTAAAAGGGGTAGAGGGGCGTGCTGAAGTTTCAGGATGGAACTAGGAAGAGGGACAAGCTTTAGTTACTCACTTGAACCTGCATCAAACCAACCAACAAGTTGGTTAGTTCACATTTTAGAACACCCTTGGTGCTAGGACAAGCCACGAGCAACTCTAGACTCACAAGACTCATCATAGCCTGGACTCGGGGGAGGCCACCACCTTCCCCCATCTAGTATTCTTTGTGTTACTCCGTGGCACCCACATCCGAATGGTTTTTTTTCCCAGGACTCCCAAGGAGGAGTCCCAAAATTGTCCCAGTTTGGATTCCCAGGACTTTGTGAGTTCATAACTTTTTGTTCAGACCTTTGATTGGGATGAGGTCTAAAGCAAACTTGTAGCTCTCGTTGAGAGATTTTCAACAGTGTGTCACACTCCATTTGCACACACCAGGGTCGGGTCGATTCCCGACTTTTAGTGGTCGAGAATCAAATTGCCAGTTTGACTCCCGGCCTTTCTTTTTGCCATAACTTGTGCTTCAGAATTCCAAATGGCTCATGCAAGGTCATTTTCGACATCTACACTTCAATAGCTTTCCAATGACATGAAGAACGCCTCAAAACGAGGTGTTTTGACCTCTGAAATCGAACTCCAAAATTTTGGGAGTCCCCATTTTAGGAGTGTGAGTGTCATCTTCACACTTTGCCAAAAGTGGGGTTGCGACATACACTTTTTAGGTGCAAGAGACATTTTACAAATATTATAATAGGCACTTGAAATGTATTGTAAAGTACTTACTAAATTGAGTGGTTATTTGATTATTTGAAAATTACAATTATGAACCATAAAAACCACTCCAATAAACATCAAAGATATGTTTCAATGTTGTGTTTATAAATGTAAATAGCCATATGTATGGCATGCAAAACCATGTAAATGTAATTTACTTATATATATATACTTACACATGAAAAACATATATATGTTTATTACACTTACCAATAATGTAAGTTTTTTTCATTCACACTTACATATGCCCATGTCATTTTGTGGGGGTTGTATATATCAACATAAATAGAAATAGGGTTTTGAGTTTTTTGTTTGTAACAACTAGAATTGTGGTCCTATGTTTAATTAGGAACTTCCTAATTGCACCATTGCCAACTCCTTTTATGGTTGTTTTTTTATTAATGAGCATTGTGCCATTACCAACTTGTTTCATAGTTTTTTCCCTTCAAATGTGCAAGTTCACTTTCATTGTCTTGAATTTCATGGTTGTACAATCGTCTTTTAATGTGGTATTTTTTAAATTTGTAATCTTGTGGGGGCAATCTTGTTTTTGTTTGTGATCTTATGATGTGCAAAGTAGAGCAACAAGGAGAAAAACATGTTTTTCCACTATCTTTTTCAAGTGAACTTGTTTGCTCTTCATCATGGTTTCGTGTTTAAGGGTTTATTTTCATTATAATTGTTTATGGTCTACAAGTGTATATTGTTTTGACCATCTCTCGGTGTGGTCTTCTTACTTTTATTGTGTGTAAAGTAAAGTAGTTTCAAAGATTGAAAATATACACAAAGAACTAAAAGTGAAGTCTTTTTCTCACATTCAAAGAGCTTCACACTTCCTATAGGTGCTTCTTCTTTGTTTGAAATGAGCTTGTTCACATTCTTATTTGACATGTGCATTTTTAGTCTTTTGATGTGTGTGTTCATTTTTTTCATTTGTGTTTTTGGGATTTGGCCTAATCATAATTGATTTCTTATTGTTCCAATTTATTCTTGATCCTATTCATGGTCTTGTTGTGTGTAAGGAAAAACAACAAGGAGAAAATAAAAGACCTAAACAAAAAGTAGATAAAAGATGCACATAATGTTTTTCCAACTTCATTTTAGGTGAACAATATCACTTGTGAGCCTATTTGTGATCTTTGTTGGTCATGCATCATGTTGTTGTTCATTGTTTTGGTTCATGGTCTTGGCTTGATCACATTTATCTTTGTCATGTCATAGTTTGGTCTTGCTCTAGTTCATGTTTTTGATATATGCAAGGTGTAGCAACAAGGAGGAAAAAAAGGAGACCCAAAGAAGGTGACACACATAACACTTTTCTAACTTTTTTTTATGTGAACCCTCATTTGCCCTATTACTTGTCTTTTGTTGGTCATGATGTTGTATTCCTGGTCATTTTTTAAAATTATGATCCTTTGTTAATCACAATGGTTTGTGTTGTGTTCTAGTGTGGTTTTATCCATGTTTATGGTCTTTGGTTATGCAAGGTGAAATAAGAGTGAAAGATTGCAACGTAGCACCCCAAGAACATTTGCAACCCAACCATTGCTCTTCCCCAACTCTTCCTCGGTCCCCCAACAACACCAACAATCTTCCAATTTTCTTGTAATAATAGTTTTGCCCACCAACCCCCTATAGTAATTACACATTACAACAAAAATAACTCCCCCTAAAACATTTCCCACCTAAAAACATCTTTTAAAAATAATATTGAAAGCTTAATTTTTTTTACTTAAGGTGAATTTTCTTAATCTCCTTATTCAATTTACATAATTTTCAATTTTTTGTCAATGTGTGGCAAATTTGTGATTTTATTTCATTTGCAATGTGCAAGCTATGGCAAATCACGAGGAATTATTTTTAAATTTGGAGGCTTTAAATTCATTGCCAAATGAAGCAAATTATGTGCATGTGTCCTTCCATTTAGTTTGATTAGTCATGCATTCAAATGAACCCAATCATATTTGTCCATGGGTTTTACATGAACACGGAGACTTCCAATAATCATATACTAGGACAATTATTGACTTTACATAAACAAGCCAAAATTTGGGCTACATGGAATTTCAAGTTTGTTCCATGCGCATTCTTTGTTGTGAATGATGGTGCTTTTCCTAATTGTGACCAAATGCATCAATTGAAATGTAATATTATTCATGTTGTTCCTCTTACATTGATTGAAATGAAAAGAAAGGGAAAAAAAGGATCATTGCTTATATACATTGTCAACTTTGAAACAAGTTTTAACAAAAGGCAAAAGCACATTAGGGTGTCACAATTTCAACATATTAGAATCCCTTTCCAAAGTACTTTTCTAATGTAGTTGAAAATTGGGTTAAAATATGAATATTTAGATGATATTGAAAATAGTTTTTTTTCCATTTCCAATTTCAAATCATGATGTTATAAGACATATAAAAAATATCACAACTTTTTTAAAATAATAATTCTTAAATGCTTAAAGGGGCTTTTAAAATAATTATAATTTTTAGGATTTAAAAAATTCAAACATAATAAATCAAAATCAAATTCCATTCATTTAATGGATATTTAGTTTTTTAAACATAATTCATCCAATATCCCAAAGTTTCAAACACATAAGACTAACACATTATAAGATTAAAATCCATATCCATGAGTTTTACAAGTGTGACAAAAAGTGTGGGCAAAATTCAAAAGTCCATTACTTATTGGCTATCCATGATTTTGATTTGATTTTCCCATTTTTGGAAGGTTGAATATGATAGCTTTAGATAAATGAGTCCCTTTTTTCATTATTTCAATGAATTTTATTTTATTTTATTTTTTGTATTTAAGGAATACAAGAAAAATTGCCATTATGACATCCACATAAGGTCATTGTAGTGTGCAAACACCCCAAAGCACTTGGAGCTTCTAACTACATATATTATAAAACTATTAATGTAAGTGAAAACACCTAATGGGGGTAGTAAAATTATGCAAACTGCAAAGAAATGCCCAACAATGGCATTAGGTGCAATTTTTTATTTATTTTTTCAGTAACATTCTTTACAATCTAAGCATGATGAGGTTCCAAAAAAAAATTCTAAAGGACTTGGTGTTGTTCACAACTAAAGGGTTTTTCCCTTTGAAAACTTATGAAAACGTATCAATGTGTAGGTTGGTTAAGAGCTTTGATCCCAAGGTTGTTTTTCCTTTTCAAACTACATTATTTGAAGAGACCATTCCTACCATACCAACTTGTTAGTTGAATTTGCATGTGCAACCTCAACTTGATGCCAATCTATATTGTTTGATTTGTGAATTAATAGTGGGCAACATGATAACTTTGTTCTTGTCATACAATTTATATCTATAGATTGAAAGTTTCAAAAAGTTATAATAGGTTTTTTTGAAGCCATTGATATTATTGGGCATGGGTTGGCAAGGGAATTGAAGGCCATACTTGAAAAATTTGGTTGCATTTTCAACATTTGAAGTAAAGAAAAAGATGAAAGTATCAATTTGGGGAGCATGATCATGACCCTGAAGTTGGTAAATTTTTGTGAGGCATTAAGTTTGCTTGAACCTTTTGATGATGCATGTTTCAAGCATGCCATGGGCAAGGTAGTTCAATATGAAACTAACATGACGACAAAATTTCCAAGGACCTTGGGTTAATTAGTTTGAAATTTGTGCAAGAATCCTTTTAGGCTCACATTACATATTCAAAAAAGTTAGGTATGTTGACGATTTTCATCTTTGCAATGCAAACATTTGTAGGTTGTGAAATGCATAATAAAATTGATCCTTCCTTTTCATTGTGCATTGTAGGCAAGGGGGCAAAACAATGGAAGTGAATTCATGTATATTCTAGTTTACTTGAATGTAAACTAATTACATTAGTGAAGACATGTTTTACATCCAAGGTCACCATGTTTCAACAATGCCTAGCCTATTGAGTTGCAATTGCCATCTATTTTAGTTGTTGGATAAAGGCTTTAATTAACAAGATTCCTTTTGCACAAACTTGGGCTATTGTGAAGGCCATTTATGATGCACTTTTTCTTGTTGTAATTGGATGTGCAATTAACCAATGCCATGGGTATTGACTATTGTCAAATGTTTTTGCCTCAATAATAAAGTTGTACAACTTTTTAAAAAGAAATTGGAATTGTAGGCAATAGTCAATGTTGTTGAAGATATGGACATGTGCACTAAGGTGAAACAACTTGATGCCAACATGCAAAGCTAAGTAATCATGGTTCTAAAACCTTTCCTTTGATTTCATGGATTGTTATAAGCTTTTTTAAATACATAATATGTTTTTTTTATGTTGGATCCTTGGTTTAAGAACTTGAGCCTAGTGCTTAAGAGATTAGGTTGGCCAAGCTTCAAAAGTTGAAATTGGTACTACATATGATAGGTAACTCCTTTTCCCAACCTCCAAGACTTTATACCAAAAGTTGCATAAATGGTTGAGTGAATTTTCAAATGTTGTGCATAAGAAATTGTGTGCAATACTAATGTTGTTTTTGGAATAGGGATGTTTGAAAATGAAACTTGTTTTGAATAAGTAAGTGTTTTTTCTTTCACATCTTTGGAAGACCTTATGAATTTAAATTGTTTTCTTGTTTGCACATTTTGAGTTAACTTATTTGGAATAATTGTGTGTAAGTGTAGGTTTGATAAGAATTATCATGCTTTTGCACATTTGATGTGTCATTGGAAGAAGTAAAAGGTCTTATTCTTTGGTGGTCAAATCATGAAAGGAAATTTTCAATAGTTACCTATTTAAACATACTTGGTAGTAAGATTGAGGCAAAACATGTGTTTCCTATTGCAAGCATCTCATAGGTCTTTGTTGGTGTTGATGTGAAAAACTTGGATCTTTTAATTCTTTTTATTAAAATTTGACTTGATAATCCTACTTGTATTGGTGTTGAGCACTAAGCAAGACATAAAAATGTAGATGGGTTTGGTGAGGTTGAAGACATATTAGATGTGATACATGTTGAATTTCCTAGTCAAATTGAAGGTCTGGGAGAAGATTATGTCCAAAATTGGATTTTGTGTGATGATTTTGGTAGTATAAATTGTTCATGATCTAGTTGATAGCTCTTTAGTTTTAATTGAACTCATATGCTTGTTTTGCCAAGTTTTGTAAATATGTCAATTCAATGATCACATTGCAAACTAGGAATGCATGTTTGTTGTTTGGTGTGAACCCTTCATATGAATGAAATCAAAGTTTGCATGTTTTGACTTTTTTTTTGTTTATTTATTTATTTATATTTTACATTATTTTACATAGACTAAAACCAATTTACACATATACTTTCATCCCCCACCCTATACACTTACACAATATGTAAATGAGCCATAGACATGCATGACATTCATTTGTTCATTTTTTGATAACCGCTAAGAATTAATATTTACAATGTAAATTGAGTGGTTGTTGGTTCTAGTTTCTTTATTTTGCACAATTATGTCCCTCAATATGAAAGAGATGAATTTATGACATATAACCATGGTCATGAATAAATAATTAAAATATTCTTTAATAAATATCATTTTAGTTTACAAAAACTTAAAAAACCAATCAAAGTACCTTTTGTAAAACTATTGGTTTTTTGACATTTCTTCCATGAGAACTAGTTCTCTCATGGTTTGAATTTTGAAATAATTGGAGTCTTGAACTAGAGGGCATTTAAAAATTTCAAAAACTCAAAACTGATTGCTATTAACAAAATGAAATAAGTACCCAACATTAGTATTTATTTAAGCTTTTCACCTTGTCTAAAAAAGATTGGCAATTTTCATGGAAGAACCAGTAGTTCAAGTTAGGTTCTTTGTCATATTTTTCCAAATTCAAGAACCTTTGAATGCAATTTTAAAACTAAGTCGAGTTCTATGTACATTACACACTCCACATGATTGAAGAAATGACCCATTTTAATTTGGTAGAATATAATAATTGGCCTAGGTGGTTGCATTAAAATTGTCTCATTTACATTCTCCTTTTTTATGTTTATTAGTGGGCCTTGTTTCGTTGGCTCGTGAAAGGTGATGGTATGAAATGGCAAATTGAATAGCCTATGGGAAATTCCCATGCATTTCACTATAGGAAGGGCAAATACAAAGGTAAACTAGAGATTCTTCATGCATTTCCCCATGTGGTGTGAAAAGACAAACAAAAGGACCAATATGATGATAAAAAACACTAATGATTGGTGGAAATGATTCAAGTGTCATCACTAAAAGTTTGAAAGAGGTCTAAATATGACCCCTTATTGGCCCAAGTGTGAATTCAAATGTCATTGGTCTTCTTAGTGCTAAGGTTTGGGACACTCAAGGGAAAAACCAAAGGTCCAATATGATGAAGATGCATTGATTGGTTGAAATGGTTCAAGTGTTATTGGTCAAAGTGTGAAGCAAGTGTGAACATCACTTTTTTATTAATTCAAGTGTGAATTCAAATATCATTGGCCCCCCATGTGATAAGGTTTGGGATGTGAAAGAGCAAGCAAAAGGACCAATATGATAAAGAAACATTGATTAGTTGAAAAAATTAATAATTTTAATTTAATTAATTGTCATGGAAATAATCACTCTAAATTTCAATGGATGAAAAACCTAGGGAAATGAAAGCCATGCACCCTAAACCTGAACCAAACCAACGTGTTTTGATTTTTCTTCATCCAATTTTACTGTGCGGGGTCACATACTGAGCACTGCTGCTGATGCTCTCAAAATAGCCATTCAAGGCCTCATATATCCTCTATACCCTTGCGTGTCAACATTTTCTCTGGAAAATGAGAGAACCGCCCAGCACTGAACATAACCCCCTTTGGACCCGCCCAGGTTTTTCCCCTAATTTACAGGAAGGGCAGGTGACAATCAGGGAGAGTCATATTGTTCTAAGGCATTATGGGAACTCAGGCGGTTATATTGTTCTCGGGCATGGGAACTCAGATGGTTATGTTGTTCTAGGGAATGGGAACTCGGATGTTTATCTTGTTCTAGGGCTTGGGAACGAGGGTTTGAGACGGAGAGCAATAGATCAGTGGATTAGGGTTTGGTGGTATGTGCGCGGTAGCCATCGCCATCGCCAGTGGGGTTTGGTCGAGAAGTGGAGCGAGCGATGGAAGAAGAGAAAGCGGCAGCTTACTACGAGGAGCTTGTGCGCAAGGGAGGCAATGCCGCGCGTTTCAAGCAGGGACTGGGATTCGGTGGAGCCAAGGGTTCGGAAGTCGGTAGTAGTAGTATTATTCCCAAGAGCGACGCGCATGTATCGCTGAGCAACTTTGTGAAGCAAGCCAGCCCTGGAAGAGCGGCGGCAATTCAGACTGAGATAAGAGCTGAAAGCATTCGGGATAAACTCAAGAAGAAAGAAACAATCCCCTCCGACGAATACCACGACAGCCGCCGCAAACACAGGCAAGTAGTTTGGTTTTCTGCCTTTTGTGCAAGTGCGTTTTTTTTTTTGGCTTGTTTTTTTGTTTCACTTGTGTGCCGTATAATGCAACGCTCACCATGCATCGTCGACGCTCCTGACGGAGTGTAAAACAAGAGCAATTGCGAATTGCAAACGGCTTCCCCCTGGGTTTTGGAGTAGATGTCAAGGCTGGTTATATTGATTGCAAACCATTTTGGTTTTCTAGGGGAAGGACTAGGTGTGCCTGAGCTCTGCATGTGCGTCACAGACCACGTAATGATGAAAAGTTCGTGAATGGTTCAAGGCAGGAGTCGAGGAAGGATGCTGAGCATGTGTCAGGAAAAGGAAGCCCCCTTAGGGATCGTCCTCGTCAAGGTCACAGCAATTCACCAGATCCCAGTAGTGGTCAACAGCAGCGGTCCCAAAGGCGGAAGCATGATTCTCCATCTTCAAACAGGAATGCAAGGCATTCACATGATTCAAGAAGCTTGAGCAGTTCATCAGAACACAGCAGCTCAAGAGACTTTGGTGACAGGAGGTCTAGGAGGGGAAACCATGATAGGAGGAGTCCTTCTTCCCCAAGATTCAGGACCTCACATAGAGACAGCAGTAGGGATGATGGATCCCCACGGCGGCGGCGGTCGAAAGCACGGATGCCACTGCCACGGGACCATGGAGACAGCAGTGATTGCTCTCCAAGCAGGTTGAAGAAGAGTCAGCAGTGGGGCCACAGAGACGAAAGGGACAGATCTCAAAGTCAGCCAAAAGAAAGGAGGCAAAGGGACCATCGAGATAGCAGCAGCAACTGGTTGAAGGAGCCGAGCTGGAGAAAGAGGCGGAGATCTCACAGTTTTTCTAGTGACAGTGATGAGAGATCCTTTCGACATTCCCCCAGGTGCACAATCCCATGACTGCATATTCTACATTGAGTCCAAATTGTTTGTTGCAGCTTGTGTCAATTTCAGCTGTCTTTTGTTGCTTTGAAATGTTGCAGTGGCTCTTTCATTGTACATTGCATTTGCATTTCTGTTTTCTCATTCCTCTTGGTCCTCATCTGACAGGAGAGGCCGCATCCAGTCATCATCTGATAGGTCACGGAAGAGGTCCCGCACTCCATTGCACAGTAGAAACCCAAGGGACCGAAGCCATTCTACTGAAAGATGCCAGGAGTGGACAAGGAGGAGCTCATCACGGGACAGAGATAGGAGGAGAAGGGGTACCTCTGTGGAGAGAATAAGGAAAGGAAGGAGTTTGAGTCTTTCGCAAGAAAGAGAGAAAGGCAATGGTGATGGCAGGAGCGAGAGACCAGGAAGGAGCTCTGCAATTAGGGTTGATACTAGCTCAAGGAGGCATGGCAGGAATGGAGATTCCAAAACAAAAGTAAAGACAAGGGCACCTGACCGTGACTTCTTGAAGCTCATCCCCAATTTTGATTCCATGGTGAGCAAGAATCCTATATCAAATTAACAGTTGGAGACACGTTAGGCCTGATGATGTCACCATGTCTTGCTCATTTTGCTAGGTTACTTTGTGTAGGGTGAGGAACAAGAACAGGGCCCCGCTCTGGGAATGAGGGCCTGGTGTGAGACAGGAGCTGAGCTTGCAACCTGAATCAATCACCCTGTTTGAGGTCCTTACCCAGTGTAAAGAACTAGTAGCATTTTGCTTTTGGAAACAGATGGCCTGTGATTTTATTTGAGAGGTGAGGATGGTGCCTTACTTATAAGGTTCCTCAAATTGAGGAACCTTATGAGTAAGGTATCATCCTCTGTTGAGGCAGATATTTTTTCCAAGGCCAAGGCACCCTCCACATACCCTAGGAAAAGTTCTTCCAGTTCTTAATGCTCATTTGAGGTGGGTCTAATATATGTGTTCTGCCTGCAGACACCAGCAGAGAAAGTCAAAGCAAAAATGAAGCTACAACTGTCTGAAACAGGTCTTTCTCATCCCCCTACTACTAATCTGGGAGTGTTCCCTAAGATCCATCATCAACTGAGTGCCATTGTTATAGTGCCTGATTTCATGTTGTGATTTCCTTGTTGATCAAGTGCTGATGAACAGACCATAAGTCTGGCTGACAATGCCCCTTTTGCTTGTCTTGTTTGGCTTTCAGTGGTGAAGGATACAGCCAAGGGGATGACAGGAGAGTGGGAGAGGTTTGATTTTGACAAGGATGCACCCTTGGATGATGAGGCTAAGCTTGACTATTTTGGAGGTTCTTTTTCTCTTTGTTGTTTTCCCTATGCTTTTGAGCTGACCTTGAAGCCTTGCCTTCTTCAGCAACAAACATCACTGTCATGGATACTATCATGAGTGAGAGACTGCAGAATTGTTCTCATTGGCAATCAATTGTGAGCTGTAATTTCTCTTTGTTTAGTGTTACATGGTATATGTGCTATGACAGTGTTATTGGTAGAATATATTTTTTAAGGTTTGTATGCACTTGTTGCACGAGCAGATGGAACAGGAGCCATTGATGACACGGGTCACATGAGAAATACTGGAAGCACACTGCTCTCTACAGCAAATCAGGTAATCAATCATATACTTCAAAACTCTGCAGGTCAGAATGACTCTTTCACCCATCATTGGGCATGCAGTGCTGAGTTCCTAGTTTTTCAGGTCAACATTTCTTCTTTTGTAGATTTAGTAGTGGCCCTTACCGTTATCAGAAATCATGTCTTGGGGGGCAACAGATATTAGCCTGGTTAACAAAATATGTGCACAAATTAGCCTGGTTAATGAGACGCTCATATGTTCACAAGTCAAATTCATATTAAATGCAGCATCACATGGTGAAGGAAGTGGATGCTTGGGGCCCTGTTTTAATTAGGAGCCATGTTAGGACATAAACCAAAGCTGTGACCTATGACACTGAGTCAACATGGGCCATTTTTCTTTGAAATGTTGCAGATGAGATTTATCTATTTTCTTCTTCTGAATATTTCCCACAAAAGTACCTCAGAAAAAGTGTGAAGTGAACTTAACACCCTTTCTTGAGTTCCCATCTGATCACACTTATTTTTAGGGAAGGTCCCTGAATTCCCAGGATAAGACATAGTGTGATCTGAGGTAGTAGTTGCGGTCTTTGGAGCTTTTGTACCATTCTGAACCCTGATAGCCTTGCATGTAGACAAACGGAGACAGACCTCTTTAATCTGCAGGACAGGTAACAGATCTCAATTTATTTTACAGGCAAGGAGGGAAGCTCAAATTCAAGCAGCCCATGATGCAGCCATCTTTGGGGCCCCTGTTGCAACCACTCATGGATTGAAAACCAAGAAGGAAGGCTCTGGGCATAGGGTAAGGGACGGTGAAGAGGACAACCGTGCTGCCAGGAGAAGATCTGATGTCACAAGCCTTACTGATGAAGAAGAGAGGTCAAAGGTTACTGAGACTCCTGGCACTGGTGTTGTTAGTGAGCAGGTAAAGCTTTCCCTTCACTCTGGGAGGTGGCATTGCACTTTAGGAGCCCTTGTTTTTGCAGCATAAAATCTGAACTGGACTCAGGGTTTTTTAGGGTTTTCTAAATCAATTGTAGCAAAACTTGTCTCTTTCAAGTCTAGGAAACAGTCTTCATGAAGTGGGTATTTTGGTCTGTTTCTTTTGGGGTTCTAGGTCAGAGATTTTTTGCAGCTCATCATGCTTGACCCTTGGATGTTGCACACAGATTATAGCAATGCAGTCAGCAGGGCCATGGCAAGAAAGGGCAAAGAAAATGAGGGAGGCAAGGGCAGCAGCAGCAGGCTTGCATATGGAAGCATCTGCCTCATGATAAACTGACTGCTTGTCTTGAACTCTCTCTCATAAAGAATGGAGGGGTGTTGGTTTATGCACCTTCCTTTTCTCACTGCTCTTCTCATTTTGTACTTCATACAAATCGATACACTATCGGCCCTCTGTTTGTAGCAAATTCGCCAGACGGTTGGATCTTGAACAGGAAGTAAAAAATGAGGAGAATTCAAATTGACTTTGTCATTTAAGGCACACTTTATTCGGGTTCCCCCAAGTTTTTGCATGTCATACATCAATATCACAAATAGTGTTTGCCAAAAGGTATCTTTGTTGACAATTGAATATCATGGGTGTTGGAAAATTTTGAAAGAATGTGGAGAATAGTTGATTTCCCCTAATCTTAGTCCATTCTAATAATTCCTTTCTTGATGTGAAGACATCTAAGTACTAACAAGATTGACTATATTTTGGTTCTCTCAAATTTGTTGTCTCTGCCCATAGGGAAGAGACTACGCATCTGTGCAGGATTGGATGTGGGGATAAAATTTTGGCTCACTCATTGGCCAATGTGGGGATGACAAGTGTTCATAGAATGAAAGTTTTAAGATGGATGTAAGTTTTCATGTTCGGGGGTGGATGCATCAATATATAACGAAAGATGGAGCCATTGCATGATGAGCTGCTTGTTATTTATGCAAATGGATTGACAAACATAAAAAAAACGCTTTTTTCGCACAACAAACACTTGAAGGGATCAAAAGAAATGAGCCACCAATCTATTGGTGGGAAATGTTGTTGAGAACAATCACCTTTGCAAAAATCAAATATTTTCAATTCCGAAGTTTTTTAAAGCAAATGACACCCAATACCTACAACAAATTGAAGTTGCTCAGGCTAGACCTCAAAGGAGTCGATTCTCCAACATATCCAGCAATTCTATCACAAGTTCTTAATGACTAACAAACAAAATTCATAACAATTCTACAACCCAAAAAATCCTCTCCACACACAAAAACAACCCTTCAGAAAAAAACCCCCATAAAAACAAACACCAACAATGAATCACTGACAATGAAACAAAATGATATAAATGAGGAGAAAGCCAAACCCTTCAATCAATTCAGGCAAAAAATCAGACTAACTTAGATGAGAACCTGGGTAGCAACCAGTTACCAATTTAAAAAAACTAGAAGCTGAATTTCAGTCCTAAATCACACAAGGCAGTGTTGAAGCAAAGCACCTAGAAAGCTCATTTTATGTGTGAGAAGTTGAAGAGAAGAGATGTTGTTAAAGAAGGATGGGATGCCAAGAAAAACTCGGAATTAAGGTTGGTCTTAGATTTAGGCCAGTATGTTGGAACTTGGCATACTGTTCTCTAGTTTTCCTAATTTTCCCCTGGCATATGGATGGCTTTTGGTTGAGGATCAGGGGCTTAAAACATGGTCTTGAATGTGCCACTCGCTCTTGAGAGCTGTTGCAAATGACTCTGAACTGGTCATTGGCTTTGTCCATACTGTGTAAGCACACTCCTGGTTATTACCAAAGACCTGACTGTATTTCTTACAGATGCCAGTATAGTTTTACACTTGAGATTGCATCTACAGAATTCTCCTCAATAACAAACTTACTATTGCCACCACAGTTCCAACTTTCTCTACAGGCAGTAATCTAGCAAACACACAGCAATGGGCCCTTTAGGCTGTGCAATCCATTAGCAAGACTGGAGAAAATAATGCAGAGGTTGAATTCATGGTGGCATCCAGAAATACTACTATACAGATCTAAGGTTGTAATGTGTGGCCCATTTCCCAATTCACAGATATTTGCACCCTTTTCACAGGTATTCGCAGCCTGATGTGATGGAGAACTAGAGCATTTTCCAACTTTTTGCGCTCCATGTCATTTACGGGTTTACGAGGAAAAGCTATGAAAAAGGAGCCTGATGGACTCACATGTCAATCAGTTACATGTCTTGGAGTCCAAATTTTGACAAGGAAATCAGCAGAGCAAGTGGCAAGAATGGGATCAATAGGATGGAATGTAGCACCACATACACGGTCACCATGACCCTCCAGTCGTTGCACCAGCTCCGCAGTTCCCTGCCCCCCACAACCCGCCTTGCAGTCTCAACAAAAGACCTTGAAAAGTTTCATGGGAAAAAACTGGACAAACAGATGAAGGGAGCAGATTGTCACAAAGGCAAATTATCAAAGGTGGGAATCCTGACAACTTGGGAGTTCTTTCTGAGAAATAGCTATTCTACATCAGCCCTGATGCAAAACCCTGAACAGGAATTCTGCATCTAAGGACTATCGTAAACGTTTGGTTTTCTTCAGTTCGACAAATTGACAAAACCAAGTGCAGATGCAGACTTGTTCACCACTGCAGGAATTCGTCTTCAGGGATTATGATTTGCATGAGAAAAGAAAAATCTAAAGACCCTGTATCCCTTAAGACATCTAGATTTAATTTGCGAGTGGAGAGAGACTCACAGATGGGCCGCTGACATCAAAGATGTATGCATAATTGTCAGCACTACCAGTAGCAAGAAGCAAAGCATCATGGACAGTTGGATCCTGGAAGGAGCTGTAGACAAAACATTTTGGCCCAAAGATCAGTGGCTGGCATTGATAAATGGCTTGATGAAAGAGATGGTGTTGAGCATTGATATATGACTCCGCACTCTACAAGGATGGCACTTACATCAATTCTGGGCTGCGTGGTCTGTAGTCCCCACTGGTGGGATGCCCATCATTTTGTTTCGGCCATCGTCTCCTCACAGCTTGTTGGTCTGAATCCTCACAGCCCACCCTACCATAAATTTGTAATCGATAGAATACCACCTATCCTTGATGAAATCAAAGCACAGCAGGATATTCAGTTTCTAAGGACCAATTTCATAAAAAATTTGATGGACAATGCATGATGTGCTATGACATTGCATATCATTTAGCCAGAAACTATGGTTCTGTGTATTTGGCACAGTTGCATGCAGAGAGGTCAAGGTCAATGTGGGCTTACAGTCATGGCCTTGAAACAAGGAACTTTTAATAGGCCAATTCTTGGTGCGGGTGCCATTGATTGCATGCACTAACTGCAAGCTTCCCAGTTGCAACTGAGGGTGATCAGTGATGCAAAATCTGTCATACACTCTCAAGACTGATGATCCCCCACACGCCCACCCACACCATCTTGTTGTCAAATCAAGATGCCCTGCTCTTATCTACCTATCAGAAACCAGTCAGACACATGAATTTGAGGAAGACTTTCCTTATCACCTAGCTCTTTGAGCATGCTAATTTGCACACTCCTGAGGAGGTTCTAACCATGTTTGGAAACATCCAGAACTCAAAAGAGAAATCTTACATTATCCAACTTCACACTGCTGGATCATTTCACTTGACAGGGAAGATCATGTAGACAGCTCAATCAGAGGGTATAGAAAAAGGAGAAACTGTACCATTATCAGAACTGTTGACTGCCATATGAACGCCTTGTTCATTAGCTGCTGCACCCATCATCCCATCATTATCAGAACTAAATTGGTTTTCCCAGAGGCTCCACAAACTGTCCACCCATCCTTACTAACAGACAAGCATCCTTCTGTGGTTTTAGTACACTTGCAGAGACCATGAGGATGTCCATAACAATCCAATTTCCTTGCAGAGAAACCATACCGCATGACATAGTCTACATGGCAAAAAATGCTGGGTTTCTGGAACATGAGTATCTGTCTAAAACGTGACCCCACTGGATCCTCTGGGGCCCCACCTTATTACACAACAAGTAATCTTAGTGAGCACGCAGCAAATAACTCTATTGAAGAAGAGGGTGGCTTCTATCTCTGGTTTTTAGGTCATCTTGATGAAGACAAAAAAATGGCATTCTGCAGTGACTGTGCCACAAAAGTACAGCTAAAGGTGTGAATTGAGGCATGCAAAGGGAGAATACCATCAGGAGGAGCAGATGTGGTGAGAGAAGTAATAGGTTTATGACCCTCTTCATTAAAAAGAGTCTCAACACAGGCCCGTGTTCTCAAGTCCCACACCTTCATGGCTCCATGTGAGTCCCCTGACAGACATGCAATACCATTCCGGCACACTACTAATGCACTCATTTTGGCATCACCACTTAGCAGCATAGTGACACCCCCTGATCTGTGGACCCGTCGATCCAGCACATAAATGTTTTTTGAGGTACTCCCCGCCAAGAACACATCATTGTCTGGACATTTCAAACCCAGCTCTTCTCAATCATCAGGAAGATTGACAAACAATACAGGACATCGTGTGAAAACGAATACACAATGTATCACAAGTAGATATCTTCTTCAACATGCTTCTGTTAATTTTCTTGCAGCATACAGGGAAGGATGCCAAGACCTGCAGGATTGAAACGGACAGCCTGAATAAAGCCTTGCAACTCGCTGTATGAGTGCACTACTTTGCCTGCAGCCAAGTCCCACTCCTTAACACAGTGGTCAAACCCTCCCGATAACAGCAAGGTGCCATCGTTTGACCAATCCACATCTGCCACATTCTGCTGATGCTCCTGAAAGCACTGTACCTGAATGCACCAATCAAACCAGTTACTCCTCTCCTCTTCTCCTTCATTCTTCTCCTTACTGATTGTAACTTAGAAACAAAAAACTGGACAATACTTAGACTTAACAAGATGATCCAAACAGTTGGAACTAGGGTATGTGAAGAGGTAGAAGTTAGCATTGAAACAGACTGCACAAATTTTTTCCCCATTGGGGTGGATACCAATTAACTGCTCAAAGACTGAGTGAGCAAATAAATGTGTGAGACAAAGGAAAAGAAAACAGGGGGAAAAGGATTTGTTTCCCAACCTCGCGTTGAGTTTGAACATCCCAAATACGGACACTTTGATCAAATGATCCAGATGCCAATAGATTGTTCGATCTGCAAAATTGGGCAGCATACACTGGTCCCGTATGGCCCTGTCAAGTTCCAATTATTTACCATCAGTATGGCATTCCTCATGCACCTTGTCCTCATTCAGAACTGGACCTTCCTTTCCCCTTGCTGCCAATGGTTAACTGAATTGGAGTAGAATGTTCAGGAAATGCTTTGATTATTCCTCTCAATCAAAATCTAGATACAAACTGACTAAACAAACCCTTTGAACTCTCTTTTCATGTGCGTCACAAAGAGAAGAATTGTGTAAAGATGATCATGGGCCAACAAATGAACCTTGAGATCAAAAGAGTGATAAAATTGACGACTGTCTGCCTTGCGTTTCGGCTTTGAGCCAGCAACTCCTGAAAGTCACAAACACGTCATGATCATGATGATGTGCTTTGATATGCAAAGTGCAGCAGTAGCAGCTGCAGCAATTAAAATTGCTGATTGCTGTGTTTTCATATTGAAAAACCCTAGAAAAACGTGCAGCATGACAATCCATATCCTCAGACATACTTGTATAACCTTATTATCCCTCTTGCTGTACATGCAGGGGGCAGACTGCTCTTCTTCTTCTTCTTCACATATTTGCACAAAAGGCATGAAGTAACAAAAGGCACACAGAAAAACACAAATATGAAAGGAATGCACAATCAAAGAATGAAGTCACAATTAATGCTCACAAAAATCACAAAGACAGTGCACAGCAAAAGAATGAAGCAACAAGGGCACAGAAAACAAACAAGGGTATTTAAAAAGCATGAAGTAACAAGAAGGCAAACAAACACAAGAAGACAATGTGGCACAGCACAACAAAAGCATGAAGTAACAACAAGAAGGCCACAGAGAAAACAAAAAAAGAAAAAAGCAATGTGGGAGTGATAGTGATGATGATGGAAAGCATGTCTTACAAAAGCAGCCAATTTTCTTCAAAACCCTTTCTTTTGTTGAGGTGTTTCTGGAAGACTGAGAACGGAAAAATGGAGAGAAGAAGAAGAAAGGTTGCGGAAACTGAAGGTTGCAGAAACTTTTGTTGTTACCTGTGAGGCCAACTTTCTGCAAGCCATGATGATCAGGTACATGATGATGCACAGTTTCTGGAAGAAGAATTTCTGGCAGAAGAGAAGAAGAAGAAGAGCTGCTCTCAGGGTTGATGATATTGCCAATGTCGAATGGTTTTGCCGTCCTTCCAAGTTGCTCTATGCATGCACCATGCCTGCAGCAGCACAGAAAGAGAAGAAGAAGATGATGATGTTCATGACGTTCAGCACATTCCTAATTCTGAAAAAACCATTTTGAAGATGCGTGTTCTTGTTCTACTGCTTCTTCTTGCATGAAACATGCGTGACGGAAGATCTGCAATTTTGGCAGACGAAGGAGGAGGAGGAACTGAGAGAGAGAGAGATCCATGCGGTACCTGACACTGAGGTCATAGACGGCCTTCTTGAGGCCGCGATTCTCCTTCTCCAGCTGGTCCAGGCGCTGCTTCAGCTGCTTGTTCTCCTTGAGAACCAGATCGAGGTTGGATTTGTAGTATCCTTCGGATCCCGACGTGTTGATGCCGACGCTGGAGAGCGACAGACGCGACGACGGTGCAGCTGTTGCCATTGTTCTTGTTCTTCTACTTCATGCTCTTCAAACCCCCCCCCCCCCCCCCCCCCCCCCCCCCCCCCCCCCC
>Ga0209208_10001964_pt1 | contig 29374 bp, 17 predicted proteins | sample S1TSphfallax_3_FD_187694 | JGI IMG/M metagenome (GOLD analysis project Ga0209208, IMG submission 187694) | Host-associated microbial communities from peat moss isolated from Minnesota, USA - S1T2_Fd - Sphagnum fallax MG (SPAdes) (version 2) | ecosystem: Host-associated > Plants > Peat moss >...
CGTGGCTTGTCCCAACACCCAGGGGTGTCCCGAAATGTGAACTAACCACTTTGTGGTTTGTTTTGGATGCAGATTCAAGCTTGATCTACTAGTCCCTCTTCCTAGTCTAATCCCGGGACTTCTAGCATGCCCTTCTACCCTTTTATAGTGCTGGAAGTCGAGAGCGCCTTCCGAGTCCCAACTTTCCCCAATTACACTTTGGTAAACCCTCAAGTGGGTTCACCCCGGGACTTGGGAGTGCGTCACATGGTATTAGAGTTCAAGGTGAAGCTCGACTTTCTTCTTTGAGTGGTGATGGCACCCATGAAGACCCGCAAGCCCCCGCAAGACTCCATGTTGGAGGAGCCCGTCGGAGACCGAGTAGCCCCGCCCGAATCTATTGGGGAGGAGGAACCCATGCCCCGGGAGGACCGAGATGAGCCCGAAAGTGAAGAGGAACAAAGGAGCTCGGTCCTATTCACCCAAGAGCAATTGGAAGTACTCCTCAAGATGGGTAGGCCCAACTTTGGTGAGTTGGTGGCGGCCCTCAAAACGGGAGCCGCCAAGGGTGAAAGGTTTCAACTAGCCAAGCTAGGGAACTTTGATGGTGCCTGCGACCGCAGGTTGTGGATGCTTGGCTTGCGGAGATGGACGACTACTTGCATGCCGCCAAGGTTGGACGGAATTCTGCCGTGGAGCTTGCCCAATCCTACTTAAAAGGCTATGCCGCCACATGGTGGAGGACGGTCCGACAAGAGGAGGGGAAGAACCATGGCTACACATGGGAGTTCTTTAAGGAACGTCTCGAGTCGGAATTTGTCCCAAGGAATTCTGACTACATCTCTAGGTGCAAACTCCGTGACCTTGTGAATGCCACGAATGAAAACTTGAGGCATTATGTGAGGGCTTACTCCGAGCTCATGCTTGAGATTTGGCACATGCACGAGTTGGATCGTGTATGTCAATTTGTGATGGGGCTTCCCACTTGGGCTAAGCGAAAGCTTGAGGAGAGTTGGCCCGCCTCATTATCCGAGGCCATCACAAAAGTGGAGAACTTCTCGGATGTGGGGCGGAGTGACAAATCCGGGTTCAAGAAGGACAACAAGTTCCTTCACAAGAAACCAAGGCATGAAGGAGAATGGAATCGGGGGTAAGGAAGCCCAACCAAGGATAAGCCCAAACAATTCCAAGGCTCGGGGTTCAAACCAAAAAGGAGCCAACCCAAGGGAAATTTTGGAGCAAAACCCAAGGGAGCATGTTTCAATTGCAACGAAGTGGGACATTACTCCAAAGATTGCCCCAAGTCCAAATCCGGGGTTAGGAGCTCTAAGGTACTAGCTCTTAATGCCGCTCTAGCCCAACCCGAATTCAACCGACTTATCTTCTTGAAGGGAAAGATTTCTAAGCGAGATATTTTATGTCTTTTGGACACAGGGGCCTTTCACAACTTCATAACTCGGGAAAACGCCGCAAGGATGGAGCTCCACTTGGAGGAGCTCAAGGCACCCATTGAGGTGCATTTCGCGGATGGGGTTCCCCATCCAACGACTTTACAAGCAAAAGGAGTGTCTCTCCAATTAGGGAATTGGAGAGGAAAGGTAGACTTGTTGGTTTCCACTTTGGGTGGAATGGAGTGCATTTTGGGAATGGAGTTCATCACCCAAAACAATGTGCTCATAGAAGGGCACAATAGGCTAGTGAGAATCCCATCTAAAAGTGGGATTGTGCGAATCAAGGCACATGAGTTGCCTTGTGTGGGTGGTCCAACCATCCACTTTATGTTAGGAAAAGCTTGGAAAAGAGAATGCGTGGGAGGTTTTGCCATGATGTGTGTCATGTGGGTGTTGGATGAGTATGAGCCCAAGGAAGCCACCAAGTTGGTGACTTTCGTCAAGTGCATAAGGCGAGTGTTGGAAGAGTTCCCGGATGTGATGCCCGAGGAGTTGCCCAAAGACTTGCCCCCGAGAAGACGAGTTGATCATGCGATTGAAATGATATCGGGAGTAGAACCTCCCGCCAAGGCCCCATACCGAATGAGCCATGAGGAGTTGAAAGAGCTTAAGGTTCAACTCGAAGAACTCCTCGCAAAAGGGTATATCAAACCAAGCAAGTCACCATATGGGGCGCCCGTCCTTTTTGTTCACAAGAAGGATGGGACTTTAAGGATGTGTGTTGATTATAGAGCACTCAACAAGGCAACGGTGAAAAATTGGTATCCTTTACCTCGCATCGATGATCTATTTGACCGTCTGTCGGGAGCCAAGGTTTTTAGTAGGATTGATTACACTCGGGATATTACCAAATTAGGGTCAAGGAAGGGGACGAAGAAAAAACCGCTTGTCGCACAAGGTATGGTTCATATGAGTTCATGGTGATGCCCTTTGGGCTCACCAATGCACCCGCCACATTTTGCACTCTCATGAATGACATTTTCCACGAATGGCTTGATGATTTTGTGGTCGTCTACATAGACGACATTTTGATTTATAGTAGCTCCTTGGAGGAGCATGAGGAGCACCTTCGCAAAGTGTTCCAAAGGCTAAGGGAAAACAAGTTGTATGCCAAACTCGAGAAGTGCGAATTTGGGGTGACAGAAGTGGACTTTCTTGGACATAGGATAACTCAAGAGGGCTTGATGATGGATGATCACAAGGTCAAGGCAATTTTGGATTGGGAGCCGCCCAAGTCGGTTCCCGCCTTGAGGTCCTTTTTAGGATTGGCCTCCTACTATCGCAAGTTCATCAAGAACTTTGCAAAGATAGCGACGCCTTTGACAAGCCTCTTGAAGAAGTCCGTTGTCACTTATGAATGGGAAGAAGCATGCGACGAAGCCTTTGGAACATTGAAGGGCATTTTGGTGAAGGCGCTGGTGTTGAAGTTGCCCGACTTTGACAAAGAGTTTGAGATTCATTCCGACGCCTCCGACTTTGCAATTGGAGGAGTCCTAATGCAAGAAGGAAGATCGGTGGCATTCGAAAGCAAAAAGTTGAGTGAAACGGAGCGAAGGTGGCCAACACATGAGAAAAAGATGTGGGTGGTCATACATTGTCTCAAAACTTGGGGCCATTACATAGGCTCCAAAGATGTGGTGGTGTGGATCGACAATGTGACCTTGAAGTACTTCGCCACTCAACCCAAGTTGTCATCAAAACAAGTAAGGTGGCAAGACACATTGGCCTTGTTTAATGTGGACATCCGACACAAGCCGGGAAAGGAGAACATAGTCCCTGATGCTTTGAGCGGAAAACACCAACTTAGAGTGGTGTATGTGGGAGAGTCGGAACTTCAAAAGGAAGTTAGACTAGCAAGCCGCCGGGATGCCTTTGCCAAGGAAGTAAGGCAAAACATCCAAAATGGAGCCAAGTCCCATTTCCATTTGCGAAATGGATTGTTGTGGTACAAGCAAAATCGACTCTATGTGCCGGAGGGGAAGATCAGGGACACACTTTTGAAGGAATGTCACGATGGACCTCTTGCGGGCCATGGTGGTGCAAAACGCACCACAACATTTCTAAAGAAGTCCTACTATTGGCCCAACTTGAAGGATTGTGCGGAGGAGTATGTGAAGATTTGTTTAACTTGTCAACAAAATTGGACCCTCAACAAGAAGCAAGCGGGTTTATTACAACCTTTGCCAATTCCCGAAGGGCCGTGGGAAAGTGTGTCAAGGATTTTATGGTAAGTTTGCCTCCTTCAAAAGGGTTTGATGCCATCATGGTTGTGGTGGATCGATTTAGCAAAATGGCACACTTCATTCCCACAAAGGATGAAGCCACGGCTCAAGAGATGGGGAGGTTGTTCTTCTCCCACATTTTCAAGCATCATGGCCTTCCAAAGGACATAGTGTTGGATCGAGACCCGAAGTTTACAAGTAAGTTTTGGCGGGCCTTGTGGAAACGAATGGGGTCAGAACTCAAGATGAGCACTTCATTCCGCCCCCAAATCGATGGACAAACCGAAAGGGTCAACTTGGTGATCCAACAATTCTTGAGGAATTATGTGGCGGCAGATTAACAAGATTGGGTGGACCATTTGGAGTTAGTCGAGTTTTGTTATAACAACTCGAAACACTCTGCAATCGGGTCCACCCCATTTCAAATGGTGACGAGCAAATCACCAATTGTGCCCATGACTTGGGCAACACAAGGACAACCCTCGAGTGATGCAAGTGAGGAAGTGCCGATGGTGACACAACTTGATGAAGAAAGAAAGCGCTTGTGGGAGTTGGCAAAGGTCAACTTGGAAAAGGCGCATAAAAAATACAAGGATTTTGCGGACAAGTCTCGACGAGAGGTGAAATTTCAAATGGGAGACAAAGTGTGGTTGAACATCAAGAACTTCTGGTTGCTCGAAGGTTTAAGTCATAAGTTCATGGGCCCATATGCGGGTCCATTCAAAGTGTTGGAAAAGAAACTTTCCGACACTTATAAGTTAGAACTACCGGAAAACCTTAGAGTTCATCCCACATTTCACATGTCTCTTTTGAAGCCGGTCTCTCGTGATGCCTCAAGGCCCCCAGCCGACTTGGTTCATAATGAACCGGAATTTGAGGTGGAGGCCGTGCTCAAGTCAAAGCAACTTAAAGGGCGAGAGCGGGAGTACTTAGTCAAGTGGAAAGGATACCATCCAATAGAGGCTTCTTGGGTGAATGAATCCGACATGGAACATGCCCAAGAAGCCATAGAAGAATTCCACGCGAGACCGGCAAAGAAGAGACGTAGAACGTGATGAGGACATCACATTTCTTTTAGTGGGGCAGAGTGTCACATAAAATGTATCACATCAAGTTGCAAGTGAAATAAAGGCTATAAACTTCCAAGAGATTGTATCATGAGAAAGGAAAATTGTATAAGCAAATAGAGTTGTCAAATGGCATTGGGCAAATGGAAATATTTTGCGTAGGCTCAAATCAAAATCGGACTCCTACTTTGGGGTTGAGGAAACTTGACCCCGAAAGACGAGGCAAGCAAGGTGAGCTTGCGGGGACATGCACATGCCTTAAGTGCATCTTGAAGGGTTGGTTGGTAGTGTGGCCAACACGGGAAGTCATGACCCCGCTCACATACTTTAAGTGTAGTTTGGGACTTGGGCTTGGCAAACCTAAGTGTTGCTTCTCGTACCTTGATAAGCAAACCTTTTAGTTAAGGCTTGGTTGTTGTGACCAAGGCGCGAGATAGGGAAAGGAGTCATGTCAAGTAGCTTAGGTCAAGAGTAGACTTGACTTAAGTTCCTCATGAGGGGAAGAATGGAAAAAGTTCCTCCCAAATGAGGAGCTTCGTCAATTAGGCTAGTTTAATCTTTTGACGAAGCAAGGGAAGAGGGTTTTGGAGAAGACTCTCTTGGACTTGTCAAGAAAGTGTTGGAAACTTGGGGACGCCTAAGTTAGCTTGAGACAAGGTCCAAGCCGCAAAGTCGGCAAGTGGCCAAGGATCCAAAAGAAAGCAATTACAAGTGTGCAAAGTATTCTAAGTGTCAATGAGGACATTGACCTTTTCTTCTAGTGGGGGAGGGTGTCGCAACCCCACTTTGGCCAAGTGTGGGGGTGAAGCCCAACACTTCCAAAGTTGGGGACTTGGAGTCCTCTAAGACTCCCGAATGTTTAGAGTTCGACAGAAAGGCCCAAAAACCTCGCATTGAGGTGTTCTTGGTGTCATTGGAAAGGTCTTGAAGCGTAGATATCGAAAATGGCCTCGCATTGGCCATTTGGACTTTTGTAACCCAAGTTATGGGCAAAAGAAAGGCCGGGAGTCAAACTGGCAATTTGACTCCCGACCACTAAAAGTCGGGAATCGATCTCTTCCCGACCTCCGAATTGAGAGTGCGACTCGACGTTGGAAAGATCTCAACGAGGGCTACAACTTTGGTTTAGACCTCGTCGCGAGACTTGGCAGTCGGGAGTTATGAGCTCCCAAAGTCCCGGGACTCCAACCGGGACAGTTTCGGGACAATTTCGGGACTCCAACTTGGGAGTCCCGGGAAAAAGAGCCATTTGGATGTAGCCTCAGTGGAGCGTTACAGAGAATATTATATGGGGGAAGGTGGTGGCTTCCCCCGAGTCCGGGCCATGGTGAGTCTTGTGGTCCAAAGTGCCCGTGGCTTGTCCCAACACCCAGGGGTGTCCCGAAATGTGAACTAACCACTTTGTGGTTTGTTTTGGATGCAGATTCAAGCTTGATCTACTAGTCCCTCTTCCTAGTCTAATCCCGGGACTTCTAGCACGCCCTTTTACCCCTTTATAGTGCTGGAAGTCGGGAACGCCTTCCAAGTCCCAACTTTCCGCAACTACACTTTGGTGAACCGAGTGCGTCAACAAAACAATACTTGAAAATTAGAAAGTGTAAGTGTGATCGCTTACAATTCTATTCCACTATATTGCGACCCTAGCCTTGGGCTTGCAACCAAGGCAAGGGTTTAGAAAGGTGTGAGTCGAAAGTGTAGCATGGGAGTCACATTCACATTCCTAGAAGTGTAGGAGAGTGTGAGGGAATAAGCCCACACACTCCCAAGTGGGTTCCCATTTTGGGAATTGGAGTCATAATGGGCTCCCAAATATTTAGAGAGTAATTTCAAGGGTTAAAACTCATTGGATTGAAAACTTATTCATACAATTGGAAAGATCTTGAAACATAGATGTTTGAAATGAGCTCACATGACCCTTTTGAGTACTTATAACATAAGTTATGGTTGAAAGAAAGGTCGGGAGTCAAAGTGTCAATTTGACTTTTAACCACTAGAAGTCAAAAATCTCCCGGATTTATTTGTGTGCCAATGGCATGTTACATATCATTGAAAATCTCTTAATGAGGGCTACAATTTTGATTTAGACTTCACTTCAATTGGAGGTTTGCAAAAGAAGTTTTGGGCTTCCAAAATGGCATGAGTCCCAATTCGAGAGTTTCAAGATTCTGGGGACAAAATGACATTTGGGTGTAACTCTTGTGGCCAAGCACAAACATTACTATACGGGGAAGGTGGTGGCTTCCCCCCGAATTCAGGTCATGGTGAGTCTTGTGAGTCTATGTATATTCGTGGTTTGTTTGTATACCAAAAGTGTTCCAACTATGCATTAACCAATTTATTATTTGGTTTGTTAGATTCACATGAATAATTGATTCACTTCTCATTTGTTCTAATCCCCATTTTGGAGCTCCAAGTTGCCCTTATTACCCTTGAAATGTTGCGAGTTAAAAAACATATTTCAACTTCTTATTTTTTCGTTGTTTTCATTTTTGGACTCACATTTGAGTCTTTTAAGGAGTTTGGGGTGCATCAATGGTATCAAAACGTGGTCACCAGAATGTTAAGGAGGAGATTAAAAATCGGTATGTACAAGCCCTTATATTGATTAGTCTAGATTGGGAGCTTGAGTTTCATGTTCACACAAATGCATTTCAAATAGGAGAAGGAGCCACACTTGCGTAGAACTCAATTAGTAAGTTTGGTCAATCAATTATGTATGTTACAAAATTACTAAACTTAGTTAAGAGAAATTATGTTGCTATTGAAAAGGAAACCTTAGCTATGGTTTATGTTTTACACAAATTGAGACATTAATTATTAAGTATTCAATTTGTATTTTATGTTGACCACATGGCTTTTGTATACCTAGTTAACAAGCCACAAGTTTCTGGTAGAATAATTAGGTGGTTATTATTATTTTTGGAGTATGAAAACTAGAAAGTGTAAATGTGATGATCACTTATAATTTTGTTCCCTAACATGGTCATGAAAATGTTAAGGTTTTTTTCTATTCTTTTTAAATTAAATATTTCTTCTCTTATAATTTTGGTTTTAAATAATATCAACAAGCTGTTTCAGATTGGTATATTGTGAAAATCAGATATAGATATTTCTTAAAAATGTAAAAGCAGAATTGAAATCAATCTTTCATAACAAGTTGAAAAATAAATATCAAAATCATGAGTAAACCTATTCATAAACCAAAAATAAAAGTAAAGAAGTGATTTCCAAAAATTAAAAAAGAAAGAAGTTCCAAAAGTTTAAAAATTAACACGAAGTTTCAAAAAGAAGTTTTTTCATTATTCTCCAATCCTTTTATTTATACCAATCATAACACTATTTCAAACTAAACATTCATTAGCTAGTATAATTGAAAAACTTAAACTTAAACTATTGCAACTATTGGCCACATGTTTACACTACTACAAAATGCGTCCTAGTTCACTTTGGGTTTCATTAAATTTTGAATGAATTTGGACATTTTTACCTAGTGAAATTGTTTAGCACCCTAGTGAACAGGGACCAATTTCTACGAACAATGAATTGTTTCATTACTACCTAGTGAAACAAGGTTACTCTCAAATCAAACACCAATTTACCAAACCATTCACTGTTAGTTAATTAACTAACCAACATGGAAATCAATTAAATTTAAATTATTTAATATATAATATTATTGATAATTTCATGATTTTTTAAACCTATGATTTATTGACACATGTCACTACCTAAGTTAGGTTAAAAACTTAGCATGGGTAGGTAGGTAGGCCACGTAATCAACCTAAGCACCTATTCTAAGAATTCAGTAAAAGAATATTCAATCAACATACCATTGTTGACCACACACAACATTACTCACGAGGCTTGATCCCTTGACCTTTAGAATGGAGGCAAACACCCTTACCATTAAATTACCCCACTTGTTATGATAATATGTTACATTACTTCCATTTATCAAATACTTCATTTTAAGCATTACAAAAATATAAACTTTGAAAATTCATATCTTATTGAGATTTTGTTCAAATGAAATGATTCAAGTTTACTTTTTTTAAAAGTTCAATAATGTACATAATTACATTTATTTCCTTTTGAAAGTTTAAAATCATTAGAACAAAAAAAAGTTGAATATCATTATTCAATAATGTTTCAATGACCATTCTTTTGAAAAAAAAAGGTTTAATAAATGGATTTTTTTTGTTAATATAATAATATTACCTATGCTAAGTTACTTTCAATTATTATATGAATATTTTTCATTAATTTAAATTATTTCACCCTACATTATTTACGGCTATTTATGGCTATTTTCAATTACTTTTGGTTATTTTTGGCTATTTCATCCTAGGCTACTTTTGGTTATTCTAAGTTACTTTTGGCTATTTTAGATTATTTCACTTTAGGCTATTTTCACATATTGTAAGTTTTTTGGATATTTTATGTTATTTTTGGTTATTGTAAATTATTTTAATTTATATTATTTGTAGCTATTATAAATTATTTCACCTTAGATTATTTATGACAATTTTAAAAAATTATAATATCTGGCTATTGGTTATTAATGGCTATTGGTACCTATTTTATTGGTGGTTATTAATGCCTATTATTGGTTATTTTATTAATAGTTTTTGGTGGTTATTCTATTTATGGCCATTAGTAGTTTTTATTGTTGGCTATTAGTGGTTATTCTATTGGTGGTTATTATTGGTTATTCTATTGGTGGCTATTATTGGTTATTCTATTGGTGGCTATTAGTGGCTATTGGTGGTTATTCGTGGTTATTTTATTAATGGCTATTGGTGGTTATTCCGTTGTAGGCCACTGGTGGTTATTGATGGCTATTTTATTAATGGTTATTGTATTATAAGTTATTATTGGTTATTATATGTTATATTACAACTATTGGTGATTATTATATTATAAATTATTGTTGGATATTTTATGTTATAATATCATAGGCTATTGGTAGTTACTATATTGAAGGGTATTTAAAATTATTTTTCATAGATTATTATTTTCTATTATAAGTTAGTTTTACCTTAGGTCATTATATTTTATTTAGATTAATTTAAGTTTTTATACTTAAGATAAAATAATTTATAATAACATAAAGTAGAATGACCTTGAATAATTTAAAGTATAACTTGAAATAACATATATTAATTTAAAATAAAATAACCTAAGGTATAGCCTAAAGTTAGTTGAATAATTTAATTAAAAATAATTTAAAAGCTTATAATAAAGTAATTGAAATACCTTAAGGTAAAATAACATACAATAGTTTAGGGTACAATAATTTATAATATCGTATAATAACATAAAATATAAGTTGAATAACTAAAGTAATTTAAAATAATATAGGGTATATCATAAAGTAGCATAGATAGAAATGTTAAAAAAATAGAAATAAACCTATTTAATAAAATAAATTATAATAGTGAATTATGTTAACTAGTAATGAAACATGATGTCTACATAGTGATATTATAATGAAATAACTTTCACCAGGGTGAAATCAATAAAATACAATGAAGTTATTTCACTTTTAAGGTCCCATAATGATTTAGGTTAGTAAATTGCACCCCACTTTTGTAATAGTGTTAAAACAATTTATTACAATCACCAATCGATTACTATAATGTTGACAAAACAATTATTAGTTTATTTAATCCACTAGTTACCCAAACACTTATTACTAGTTATATTAATAGATTAGTTCGTTTAAGGTATTGTTATCTAATAATAATTGAATCAATTTTTCAAAATCATATTGCCTTGCTGGTTACCAATTGGTAACAACTAGTTATTATGTACATACTGAAAAATTGGGTTAACAAGGTTTTAGGTTCAAACCTTGATGAATGCATGCATTAATGTATTTCATATAAATGCAATGTATGAACATGTACATCATGGTGCATGATGTGAATTTTTTAAAAAATAAATTGGAAAAAAATAAAAATTCAGGGCATGCAATTTTGTCATTATGTGTTGTGAAAAAAAAAGAATCCATGACTCCATTATCTAGGAAAAAATTGAAAAAAATTGTATGATGACATGGCACTTTACTACATGTTGTATTAATTTGGGACCTCATATATCCTATTCATAATTTAAAAATTAAAAATCTTCTAGTGCAACATGTGACTATCCAAAATGAATAAAAAATATTTCATTAAAAATGTCCTAATCAACTAACCTTTTTTACCAAAACCATACAAGTTGCATATTAGTCAATTTTTTGGTTAATGTGTTATTTTGCAAGGCAATTCTCGAATGTTGGGAAAAAATATTGATAAAAGCAAAGTGGAAGTATGAGCTAGAGTGGAACATTTCTTTTTATGTCATTTAAAAGTTTTATGTTGCAATTTGGTCTTGCATGAAATTTGAGGATGTTTTAAAAGTCCTTTTATTGATGCTAAAAAAGTTTTTGGATCAATTTGTTTTCATTTGGGGATGTGAATAATGCTCCAAAACTTTTGGTGAAATTACAATTGAGTCATATTATTATTTAAAGATTTGAAACATGTGTATTATGTTTGTTGTGGGCTACCATATGGGAAGAAAAGCAAACATTATTCATTGATGATGAACCCAACTAGGCATTTTGGAATTTAAACTATACTAGTTTTTTCATTGAGTCTTTTAGGGGAAATATGTTGTCAAAGAATAAGGTACAATGGTTCGAGTTGGCATTTCATTTGTGGTTAGCTTTGATTAAATTGCCATTGGCAAACATAGATTGAGTTCATTATGACCATTAACATCATGGTCAAATATTTTAAGTTATGTTAAAAAAATAATTTGTGAATTTATTCTTGGTTCTTGTAATATATGAACAGTGACAATGGGGATGTTGGAAATTCACAACCCTTTTTAGGTATGCATTCAAAATCTAATCATTAAAAAAAATTAATTTCATGTTTACATTCATTTTTCATTTGTGCAGTGATATTTCATGTTATAATTTTAGAAAAAAAAATCTCATATTATGTTTTCATTTTTTGGTATTGAGTTTTTTTTGTAGTTAGTTTAGATTAATGTTTATAGATTGCATGACATTGTTTGCAACTTTGCAAAAGAGAAAGTGATGTTGGCCACTCATATTTTTATTTCAAGATTGCGCCAATAAAGTTACATATTTGACCATGGATAATTTTAAAAGTTTTAATACTAAAAAAATTGACCTTATCTTTAAAGTTTATGTATTTTTTAGGGTTTACAAAATAAAAAAATTTAAACGTTGGATTTTTCATTAGTGATATTCTTATGATTTTCAAATTTTGTATGACACTAATAGAAATCATGTCGTTTGTAACCATCCTCTATGTGACTATGTGCGATTTAATGTTGCTTACGACTACGAACAAATACCTATGCGACTATTTTTCAAATTTGGATGGGTTTTGGTCTTCCTTTCAATTAATTTCGATTGTGACCTATTTCATCCTTCTAATAGGCTAATTTTACATGATGTCTTTGTATTTTTTACAACATCATATATATGTTTAGTTACACATGTAACCAAAATAATCACATTATAGTTGCATAAGGTACATATACTACCTAATAGCTACATGTATAAACTATTAATAATACATATGTACTTATATGTATATACCTACATATTAAATATGTACCTACTTACTTATTTCATTACTAAGTACCCATATGTGTACCATCTACCTACCTACATACTACGTACATACCTATTTACTTACCTACCTATGTAGTTATTTACTAGGTACCTAGATACATGTACCCCTACATACCCACTAGCTACCTAATATGCTTTTTAATTATAAATAATTATTTATAACAATTTAAATAAATATTTAAAATAAATAATTATTTATAATCTATTTAAATATGTACTTTAAATAAATATTATTTAAATAGGTACCTAGTTAGAACTTATGTTACCTAGTAGGTAGGCTATGTAATAGTATGTGTTAAGAAATAGTTACAATTACGTTACAACTATGTGACTAGGCTGAAACTAAGTTACAACTAAAATTTTATCACATATTGTTTGTCTTCCCTTTTAAGTTTATAAACTATATAAGTAAGTTGGTTTGGTGTAGTGTACACATTCAATTTTTTCAATTGCCATATGGGAGGAGCTAATCATTAAGTCTCCACCCAAAAGGCTAAATTTAAAATAAAATAAGATTTTGTTACAAAGTTTTAGACCTAGACCTAAGTACTTACCTACCTTGGCTAGACCTATAGCTAGGTGGCCTAGGCTTAGCCTAAATGCTGCATTGCCTATTGTAAATGGCCTAGTTTGAAATTAGGCTAGGTACCTAGGCACCTAGTGAGGCTAGGTGGCCTAACCTAGGCCTAACCTAGGTGCCACATGGCCTATTTTTAATTGGTCCGACCTAAAATTATTGTAGGGCAATCTTAAGTTGCCATGTGGCATAATTTTACGCCACCACATGGCATAATCTGAGTGTTTTAATTAAATGGTTGAAAAAAAGGAAATTTTTTTTAAGCAAAATATTTTGAAAAATCCAAATGATGCCACATGTCACATTCCTAGGTTACCATGTGTCACATTTTTAAGCTACCACATGTGAAGATATTGGTGTGCATTATAGACGCAAGTGTAGTTGCAAGAATTCATCCCTATATACATGTATAAAATCGCCATACTCATATTTCACATGTTGTTTATGAATAACATCATTGGGAACTTGTTATTTGCTATTAGGCTGATTTTTAGTTGCAAGTATCGCTTGCAACTAAAATTTAGTCACAAACAATAGTCACAAATGATGTTTTTTCTAGTAGTGTCAAGAATTTTGGTGAATTCCTTTTTGAGTGTTGTTAACAACCTAGTGGCCACCAAGTTCAATTTGTATTTGAAATAATTAATAACTTTTCTTCACTTAATATGTAGATTTTAATTTTTTAAGTTTTAAGTTTTTTCTTTTTGTTGTTAACAATTTAGTGACCACTAGGTTTATTTTGTATTTGAAATATTGAATACATTTTCTTGATTTATGTAATTCATTTGTTAATATTCCAACCTCTTGTTAACAATTTGGTGGCCACTACGTCACATTTATAATTGAAATGGATGAGGTTTGAACTAGGTAAGTTTTTTTTGGGTATTTTTGGACTTTTATAAAGTTTGAATTTAACTAATTATGTGTTAAATGTCATAAGTCAAGTTGAACGAAATGTCACATGTGTCTATTCATTTACGAATCACATTAACAATCGTAAAAGCAACGAAATTTTTAGTTTTTTTGCACATTGTTAGTTGTGAATGATATGAGAACACTTTTCATTTCATTTTAATTTAAAACAACAATAGTTGCAAGTCATAGTTGCATTTCCAACCCAAAATCACGTTGTAGTCAAATATGTAATTACAAGTTGCTTTTACCATGGTGCCATAGAGGATAGTTGAAATCACAATTGCAAAAATGGTTGACTTTAATAGAAGTTGCAAACATATGGGTAAGTTGGTATGAAGATCCCTTATAATGATGGAAGATTTTTATAAAAAGATTGGACTACATAAAGAAAAATAAAATGCAATCATTTTCTATCATAAAACTATGTTAGATTATTTAATTCAAACAACCTATTAAGAACATTACCTTCTTGGTACAATTTGAAATTTTTTAATTATAAAATCATGGAATTAAAATGAAAGTTGAGAAATTCATAGATACATCTCCATGTTGAAATCATGAATAATGGCATATTTGGTTATGTATTTGTTATTTAAATAGTATGTATGTTTTCACTGCAATTTATACTTACCCTTGCATTTAAAAGGTGGCATTTTGATGTATTGATATTGTTTGAAATGCATTTATGGTTGAAAATATAAATTTGTTGGAATACTTGTTTTCATTCATAAACATTCGAATCCATTCAAGCCTTTTATTATTATTATTGAACAACTTCAACTTCATCACATGTGTTTAATTGTCATTCTATTTGCCATGACAAAAGTTCTTTTATGTCACCATGTTGTAACCCTCCAAAACCGCGGGGCCCCTGATTTACTTTTGGTAGCACTAGGAAGCCCTTGAGGAGGCAATTTGAACTTTTGTCATTTCACAATTTTTGACCCAATGGAACAAAAGTTATTAAATTGAGAGTGATTTCCATCTCTAGAAATTAATTAGAGGTTTTAATAGAAAAATTTCACAAGAAGTCTGAAGTTAAGCCCACTTCATCTAAAATAGTATTGAGATGGGTGACCTTAGAGGAGGTTAGATGTACTTGCGCCACTGGCTATGTGCCCACTAGTGATTAATGATAGCAGTTAATACCAACTTAATCACATTAAGTTAGGCATGACATGAAAACACACTATCAAACATCCCACATCATGTCTCTGTTTCACTAAAATTGAACTTGCTTTTCTCATACTAAACATACTAGATTTTCATTTTTCAAATCACTCCAACCTAGCCGTAGCAATGTTGTCCCAGAATATATTCTCAATTGTCAAAGTTTTCAAGGATCAGCCCATCTTGCAATTTATGCATGGATAGGATAGCATGTCTCAGTCCATTACCAAACACATAGTGGCATTTCCTGGATTTTCAGGCACAATCGGAAAAGACTTGCCACATATGCAGAAGGCAGGAGTGTTGTGAACCAAGCATGTACAGCATGGCCTTAACACCAAAACATTACTAATTACTGAACAGGAGCTCCCAAGTGAGGTCCAAATCCCTGTAAACAACACATTGCCGATTTCCCCCTTATTTCATTTCTGTCAACATTTTCTAATGAGTGCATGTGGCAAGTGTCTGGAGGTTGTTGTGGGTGCACTTGTGGAAACAAATTGTCAGCTAAATGTTGGCTTTCCAAAAATTGTCAATGTTGCATGGTTCAGATGCCTCAGAGTAACAATCTTGTGTGAGACTTAGGCATGGGTCAAATCCTTTCATTTTGAATGAGAACTCCTAAACAAAAACATACGGGTAACTGGGACAGTTGCACAAAGGGAATTTCTTTCCTCTCCAAATGTCCGCAAATGTGCACTGGTATTTTTCAACACATCAGATAAATTTGTCTCCATCATGCTCTGTGGTTATTATTCAGGTCGTTCTCAACACTACAGATTCAACTGTACTCCCTATATGGTATAGTTCATGATAATATGCACCTCTGCTTTTGGGGGCAACAAACTTGAACAGATTCTATGCGCTCTCTATACATTGCATATTCTGGGCTTTTGATTAGTGCACAAATGAAATGACTATGTATGAAGATTCATGAATGTATAGGAAACATCAGGTGCTCTTGATTCCACAATTAAGAGCAGGTCCACCAGCAGCGGGACACATGGTTGTACACTAATTAGATGAAGTACAGCCTTCAAATAGTGTGAAATCTGTTGATTTCGACCAGATAGAGTGTTTTCCACAAGCCTGAATGAAAATTTGAGAAAATAGGCTGTTTCTAATTGGCTGATCACAATGATTAACCCAGGTGGTGGCATTTAATTAGTCTCTCAATTTATGTTGTTGAATTTTTCATGTTTATGAGAGAGGCTACTGAAATAATGGACACTCAATGTTGGGTGTGATAAGCACTGGTAGATGCCCTAAGAGCAGCTCCACCATGCTTAGTATGTGGCTAGTCCTGACACAAAATTTCACACATCCAAGATTAGTTATTTGCTTTTTCCCAACCTCGCCCATAAAACTGGAACTGGGCCTGAAAAATGTGGGAGACCACTAATATCGACCCACCTGGACCAATCAAAACCATCTAGGCAATCAAAAGCAGGTGTTAATCTTTGCTGTGAATTTCGCCAGTCTCAGAATGTTGTACTCAAATGCTGGGCGAAACCATCTTGCTCAGTCAAACCAGCATGGTTTGAATTTTCTTCATCAAAAATTTGTCGTGCTGTGCACCGGTGGAGTTGCTCTAAAAAGGTGTGGCACTGTGGGTAGATCTGCTTTAACATCTACTAATTAAGATGAGGAAGGAAAGAGATTGAAGTACTAGCAGTATTGAAGGAAACATGGTTTTCCCAAGACTGTTGTCCGTGACTGGAAAACCAGAAATTCAGTCTGTGTTTTGCTCTCTCATGAAAAACTAATGTGTCATACTATGGTAAGCATTGAGCAATCAAAATTGCTCTTGTACCCATCTCTTCAGATAAGCACCCATCGAGGAAGTTTCTAAGATCCTCTAAGCATTTGTCGGATTAACCATCTGGAAGTGCAAAGTGCAAGAGGTTTCAGAGCAATACGAAAGTTCAGTTCACAAATGGGCATCTTTCACTCCACCAGACCAGGCTTGACATGTGGGGAGAAAGGTGTCCTCTGTTGGTCCCATCTTTCTGAAAATTCCACGGAAAAAATCTTCATCCAGAAAGGGCAAGATCTTGACAATACATCACAAGACTTCAGCAGTTGTCCCTTCGGGATTCCATTCTGCTTTATGTACTTGTTCTCCTTCCGAGATCTATGGCAGAAAAACGCTGTTGACGACAGTGATTGCTTGCAGAACGGATTGCAATCCTGGCTTTCTGACCCTTCCCCAATTTAGAACCAAGATCCCTATTCCTTACTATTCCTTACTGAAGAGAATACATACCCATACAAGTATTGGTGGATAGGTAAGCTTTTGAGCTTAATATACCCACATGTATGTTCCAGGGTAACTAATGTTTGTTTTTTGGGTGCCCTTTTAATTATGTTACGTGGCTGCTAAATATTTTAGACTTAACCCTATCTTTAACCTACCCAGCTACTATATATTTGAGGTTTGTAAATGGAGGGCAACTGCCAAAAATCCATGGCATGTGGTTATAATTGATTTGTTCACGTTTCAGTGACTAATTAATGAATATATATATATAATTTCTTTTGGGGGGTATTTTTTTAATGCTCATTTACAAATTACCTCGAACAAGATTCCTCCTCTACTATGCTCTTTAGAATGTTTTTAGAATTTTAGTTTATGCACAAGACTCACTTGGATGCATTGTTGGAGGTGTTGATTAGTTTGGTCTCCTAGAATGTTCTAAAGTTCATATGTTCACATTTTCAATGCCAATTGTGTAACTATCTGACTTTATCCACTTGCCAATGTGCCATACTTTTACCCATATCATACATATAGGTCACATTTCTCCACTTACACGCATAGGGTGAACAAAAGACACATGATAATATACTTTGCACTTGTGTTGTGAATAGGGTAAATTTAATCATTGACTTTTACCTTAACTAGATTGCTAATTTTTCAAAAGTTTATATGCCTTTAGCCTTATCTAGTTTGGAAGATGTTTGAAACCCATATTCCTTTAAGTTGAAATTTTCTTTGAAAATGTGAATTTACCTTTACATATATGAAATTTGATTTTCCTCAAGCGACATCACTTGTACACATCCCAAACAATGAGAGATCGATGTAACCCCATTGTTAAACTTCGTTGTTAAAGGATCACCAATTTGGAGAGGGCATGTAATTACAAATGGGGAGGACCTAACTAGTTTAGATTGAATTGATAGACGTCAATTGTCAAAAACTAGGGACTAGTAACGAAGATCCTAACTCAATTACTAATTGCTTGCAACATGGCAATAGTGGGAATTAGAGGTGGGTTAAAAAAAGGGTTTAGCAAAAGGTAAAACATAAATGGAGACAAGTTTAGTGAATACCTTACATCTCCTTTAGGAGCATGTTGAAGAGATTGTGATGATGTAAACATTTTGAGATGAAGTCCTAAAATCAAACTATTAAATTAATTGTTGAATTCTTTTCATATTGCATTCGTCAATACTTCAATCTTGAACAACTTCATTGGTATTTCATTAGACATAATAAATTATAATTTTTATATTTGAAATTACCACAATTTTAAGCAATTTACTAGAAGAAATCCATCAATTGCACACTTAACGCTCCCAAAGCTACAACAAATTCACTTGTTGACCCCATGATATATGGGCTGAATATTATGGTTAGTTGTGACACAAATGTCAATTCTACCCATAAGCACAAATGTTAGTAGACATAGAAAGCAACATTTGTTTTTCAATTTTGCAAAATACTTATGTTGGCTATAGTTAGCAATGCATATTGCATGATATGATTATTTGAGTCTTTTGGAGATGAAGATAGACCACAATCACATAATTTTTATTTTTTTTCTAAATCACTAAATTGGTTATAGTTTCAATCAAGAAAAGTTACAATGTGTACATTAAATAGTAGTGAGTAGTGGGGCACATGGAAAAAATTCACAAAGGGTGAACAAAAATCAGCATATGCAATGAAAGGTAGTTGTAAGATACGTTTGATCAATTGCAGTATGTAAATAATCCATTCAAAATCCATTTTGTAATGTTAAAATGACAGTTTCCTATGATATCATTATTTAAAAGGGGGATTACAAGGTGATTAATGAAGGTGAAAGCATGATTGGGTGGACCCACTACAAAACACCTCATGGAATGGTCAAGGAACAAAAATTGATCAAATGATATTCCTAGGTCCTTTTATTTAAATATTTCCATAATTAAAAATTATGTTTTTCTCATGTTTATTTATTGCATGCCAAAGTATATGACTTGAAGTTTCCATTGCAATAAAAAAAGGTGGAAATTTAATTACAAATTTGTATTTTGTATTGATGTGACCCCTTTAAGAATCAAGTTCCTAAATTTTGGAAATTCATAACTAACTTATATTTACTCAAATAATTACCCAATAAAAAGATCAAATAGAATACCATCTAAAGTACTTTAGATAATTACATTCACAAAAAAAAAACCCCCTAAAACCTTGTTTGAAAAATGTTCATAACCAAAAAGTTCAAGGAAAATAACCATAGTGACATTCTTGAAACTTTGTGTGAATGTAATGAATAGGAACATCAAAATTCAAAATATTTTTTACATTGTTCAATATTCAAAATCTATACAACCTCATTAGTTTCTTCAACAAAAAAATAATTAAAAATCTTTCTTTATGTGTTTCCTATATTTTTCCAAAATTTGAGATGTAAAAATGATGGTGTGATGTTCCTTGTGGTACCACCCAATCATATTTTCCATGAACTAGTAAAGTCCATTTGAATTCACCCAAACTATACACTTGTGTACCAAACATGATAGGAAAAAACACTTGCAATCCAACAAAAAAATGCTATATATTTTAGGGACTTTTGAAAATAAGGTCCAAATTAAATCATTTAGAAGTCTATCATTTGGTTAACATTCCTTGAATTTTTTTTTAATAATTATGTTTATTAATTTTTAATATATCATATATTAAGGCCATGTAAGATGTTCAAAATAAAAAAGATAAACAAAAATGCATCTAAAAATACAATATATATCTTTCAACTTCAAGTGTCCAATAATATATATTTTTAGAAACAATTTGTTGCATTAAATTATCTGAATGTCTTTTTATTGATGTTAAAAATCTTAATCCAATTTCAACTTTGACAAATTGATGATTTTATGGTATGTTAGTGGCATGCTAATGCACAACACCTTGTAGTTTTCTACATAGTGATGCAAAAAAAGATCTAATGAACCTTGCATTAACCCCCAACATGCCAAAAATTTAAGCTTTGAAACCTTTTGATTTCATTACAACTTTGAAGGTTGAAACATTGCTAGGGGAATTGCACCCAAGTTTCAAAAGAAACTTTGCCCATGTGTAATAGTAGTGTCAAGTGCACTTGCAACCTTAAACCCAACCCCAAAGTTCCAACTACAAGTACAAGATTAGAAAAATTGCATATTATACAATATAAATAAAAACCTTGAAGCATGACCAAATTGCAATTTGAAAAATAAAATTAGCAAACAAGTTATAGTTGCAACCCACTCTAGGTTCCAATATATATTGCTCCATAATTGACCAATAAACTTACATGTCAAGGATGATGGAGCTCACAAGTGACAAAACATATTTAAAACAAAACATATGACCATTGACAAGCTTGTGTGAACATTGACAAAAGAAAAGAAAGTTAGGACAAACATTGAAATTCCTCACCTTAAATTGAAATTGGGAATACAAATAGAAATGTAACTCAATGCCTCCTTAGAAAGGGGATAAACCAAAGAGAAAACTAGTTGCCTCCAAATTAATTATAAATTCACTAACATGTCATTTGTCTTTAACAATCCACAAAATGTTAATCCTTTGTGTTCTTTCACTAGGTGATTACCTCTTCAAATGGGAAGTTCTCAATGACAAAATTGTTGCACATAAAACTAAATCCAGAAATCCAAGTGGGTGTTTAGGTGGTTCTTCAATTTATTTTTCATGAATGCCATTATTGAAAAACATCATTCATCTACCATAGACCCAAGGAGTTGAACAAATGTTATTTTGGCCAACTTTATGAATTTTAAGAGCTTGTGCTTGAAGATTGTAAAAGAGATGATTTTCAACTATAATTTAGCGACAATGTTTACATAAAATCCTTCCTTTAAAATAGATTCATTGTTTATAACCATCATCATCTTTTTTTTTTAAATTGTAAATCCAAAGCATGACCATCAAGGAAAGATTTCATTGAAATTTCATCCTTTCCCATGTTGTGAGAATCACAATAATATGTTACTTTAATGATATAATGAAATGATGGAGGAAAATATCCTTAGCATAATTGGGGTGGTCAACCAAAGATTAAGGTAAATCACACCTAAAGCCACCATCAACTCATAGTTTTAGAATTTTCCATGTAACTCTTGAACAAAAGATTTGGAATAGTCATGACCACTTTTTTTCACATGAACCAACACAACTTGGAAGCCTAGCCTCAACATTAGCCTCATTTCATTTTTTACAAGGTAACATGGATTGATACAATATTTAGAACCTGCAAATTCAATCATGAAATAATCAACTTCCTCACCATTTAGGTATGCATGTCAACTTGTGGGTAAATTTTTATCAACAAGCATTTCAAAATCATTGAGTTCATCAAAAGTTGAGTCATTAAATTTTGTGTAGGGATTAGTGTAGAAATGATATAACTTAGCTTGGTAAACCTTTATTATGTCAATAAAATCACACATGAAAAAATAAACTTGATCAATGTGTGCACATAGTCCAAAAATGGTAGGATGGCCCATGCAACCCCATAATCAACTCCAAATCACAAAGGAGGTTCAAATTTCCACTAGTAATGTTTTTTTATAACACCGATATTGTGCATCTTTGTAATTAGAAACTAATATTGTTCCAAGCAAAAAAGGTGATAATTTTTTTGAAACTGTAAGCTCCCAAGTAGTGCGAGGAGAATTGGATCTCTGGCCACATGCTTGTTGAAGGATGAACCAGCAATTTATAGGTAGTGGTTTGGCTTAGTTAAGGGGACCCACCGGTGTTTGGTAGGAGACAACATGTTGATCCACCTTGTTTTCACATTTCACAATAATTTGTTTTCTTCTTTCATGAACACAAAGTCACAAAACTTTTTAAATTCAAGAATGTTTTTGGATGAATGAGATGAAAACCCATAGAAAGCTTGAAGCAAAGCCTCCAAATGAGCCACCAAACCATGCCAACACCACCAAGTTTGTTATGTGCACAAAGCAATGTGCTTTAATTGCAAATGTCTAGTCACTATTTCCTTTATTTGAATGGTCAAACACTAGCCCAAGAACCTTGAAATACACTAAACCCATCATAGCCCAAAGCGATGAGCTTCCTTCCCAAATCAATAGTAGACACATCTATGGTCCACATTAGTGGCCATAACATTGTGCATCAATTGAAACTTATGATCAACTTGCACACCCACTTTTTTCACACAAACAAAAAGCGAGATCCTTTTTTCAACCTTGAACAACATACAAATGTAAAGAGATCCAAGAGGTATTGTCAATTGCAATGACATCATCTACACTAACATTTGAAAAAAATGTTACATTAACAACATTTCAAGTGGATTCCAACAACAATTTGTTCATGTTCAACAATTTCCCAACTTGCAAAATCATTCCAATGTTTTTAAGGTGCTTGCTTGACCTTAAGGACCATGAACAAGTCTTTCAAACCTTCAAAATTTTCTATGATTCGTTGACCCTTGGATAAAAGATGGTAAATCATAGCAAATTAGACAAACTTTTGCATTTTTTCATATAGAAGTTCTTAAACAACCAATTCCAAAATGGAAGGATACTTAGGCTTGTTGTAAATTCTTTCATTACATTCATGCTTTCATTTAAGGTTGAAATAAAAAGGTTCAACTTTGACCTTTCGACTAACGACCTTGGCTTTGTGCCAACCTACTTGCTTTAACAAGTTGTCAAGCTTAGTAATTAGGAGTTTTTCCTTGCCTTCAACCTTTGAGCAAATCAAACATCATGTCTATGCAAATTACCTTTTGCATCTACTACTAATTCAGTCCAAGGAAGACCTGTGACCAAGTCATCTTTGAAATGACTCAAGCTTTTGTGCTCATGTTTCTTTTTCTTTGTTACAAGTTCTTTTGGAGGTGTAACGATAAGTTGTGACCTTAAAGCACTTAAGTCAAGGATCAACTTAGTTCGAATTTCAACAAATTTAGCAACATTAGCAATGCATTTAGCAATAGGAAAAATAGGCTTGAATTTGAAATTGTTAGAAGCATATCTAACAAAAATGTACTCTACATATGTTGGTGGTCACACAATGCACACTATGAAATTCAAATCAAATTCAAAATCACACACACCCAATGGGTATTAATCAATCATAACAAACAACTAAATGGTAAATTACTGCATTGCAAAATGTGGGAATGCATCCAACTTAAGAATGATTTTTACATATTCATATCCACCTGAAAACAAAATTTACCTGAAGATATAAATACAGGTAAAGCTCAAATATAAACCAGCCAGGTAAGGTAAACCGGGGTAATTTTGAAATATTTACCAGCCATGTCAAATAAATATTTACCTTGATATTTGTCTGAAGGTATAGGAAGCCAGGCAAAAAGACTTATCGACACAACAATGGTTCCCACCTGTCTTTCTTCTCCTATACAGTAGTCCCAGTTTATTTGTTTATTCTTCCAAGTAATTTTCTTGTGGGGACTTTTTCTGATCAATGGTTCATAGAGGGCCATAGCATTCCGAATCAATCTGTGCAAGGTTTTCCCTCTTCACTCCCTAGGTCACAGCTAGCTTAATTCATGATGAACACTCCACACCCATCGATACAAAGCTTGTGCAAATCCATGATTTCACATTGGTAGTACTGTTGTATTCTCAATCATGGCAGATGGAAAATACCAGTGTTGGGTGGCTACCCGCTCTGCTCCAGGGGAAGATTTGCTGGTTCTGGTTACTTAAGAACTGTATCCAAGATGAGACTGATTATCAAAAAGAGGATTCTTCATTTTGCAAGAATTGGACCCAGAACTGGATTCTTAACAAAATAGCGACTGGCGCGCCAGTGATTCACTGGCAGTTAAACCGGCAATTCCAGTCTCAACTAGGAAGGTCTGGATCCCCAATTCTAATTATGTGTGGAACCCAAACCATTTCAATTTGTTTTTCACAATCGAACCACCCAACATCAAAAAATACTCGCAGTATTAGTTTTGCCATATTAATTATGAGAGAATCAAGCAATTAACCTGCAGACCTGGGTATCAAGATGGGGGGAGGGAGTCACTCTTTGTGTCGATTGGATACCCCTATGTTCACATCTCAAGAAGGATATTATTTTGCTACTTATTTAAAAATGGCATGAATGGCCAATGTATAACCCATATTTATTAGTAAGTATTATGAAATTTGGCAACCAGTAATCATATATGCTTACTTACATAAACACTCTTTGTATTTTTAAGGTACCCCTTGGGTTCAAATGGCATTATTTTGCTACACAAAAATTGTAAATGGGATAAATGCTATTATCTACCCTTTTTCATATATATATATATATATATAGTATTTTTGGCAATTGATAAATATCTAGACTTGTTTATAAATGATTAAAAATCTTTAACTATATTTTCTAGGCCTAATTTATTTTGTAAATGTCTATAGAATTTACCACCAAAGGAAAAGAAAAGAAATACCTTGTTTTGAACTGAATTTGTTTGGTAAAAATTCTAAGCAACTCCCCCTGGGTTATATTATTACATACATACAGATCAAGATACCAACAAAATACAAACAATATGTTACCAATTAATTATCTCATAGATGCTCAATCAGTTCAAATGCCTTATTGGATTTTCCAATGCGTGGTGAGAGCAGAAAGGTTTGATGTACACTATGGAATGGTCAAGCCCCTGCCCATTTATATAAATGTTCGGAAGGTGGCGACCAAGCCCACTAGGACCAGTTACATGACACACCCAACATAAAAGGGTGGCAAGGATCAAGACCATTCCATGACATTAATGTATGGGGTGGCAGATTCCTCGATTTAAAAGAAATCATGTTCAACAGACACATTTTGGTCATCATTATTATGTGATCACTATTATGAGTGTGTGATTATCTCATGGGTTCAGATTCTGTCAGATAATGCTCGGTAAAGAAAATCACATAATCTGCAGGAGCCACCCCAAAACTTAATGTTGTCTACAAGGTTTGGCTATGGGGCCTAGACTTCCCTGGGGAGCAAAGACCAATGCAGCTGCTCACACTAATAAGAGAAACCAGTTCCTAGTAATTATATGCAGCTGTACAAAGTATAGATTCGTTGAACCCCATTTTTTGGAGATATCTTCAAATTTGGTAGAATACCTAAACTTGGGTACCACCAGTACACTGCAAATTGCACAAGGTGAAGCGGGAAATGCTTTGAGTTTCTTGGTAGTTTTGAAATCTTGAGCAAAAGACTTGTTTAAACCTTTGCAGCCTGGATTCTTCAACAAAGCTCCTGGCCACACCATTTGTGCCAATGTTCTTGGAATAAGAGTTACGGTTCAAATGTGCCAAACAGAAGTGTTGTTAAGCTAAATTTTATAAGAGTTCTTTAACACAAAAATCATGGCTGTCAGAGGTTCTTCAAGGCAAAAATGGCTGCTCAAGAGTTCTTGATTCAACAAACAAAAGATGGGTGTTAAAACACACAGACAGAGGTGACCTTAGCTTTTGAACATGTGCTAACACCAAGTGTTGAAGCTCTAAAATATATAGCTCTGTGATAATTTCTCAACCCTCTTCTTTCAGTGAAGAAACTAAACTAGAACTCAGCTTGATTTAAGTCTAGAGCGGTGACCAGCAGCAATAACAATTATTGGGTACCTTCAAACAAAAGTCATTCGTGGAAAACACATCTGATCATGCAACAATAATAGAGAGCAGCATGCATGCAATAAAATTCACGATTCAAAAAACTGCAGTCTGGACATTTGGGTGAGTGGGTCCTAGGTAAAATGCAACAAAATCCTCAAGGATCATTGTCTGGACCCAAAGATTGTGAAAGAGCTTGCCGTGTCCTCTGTGATGGGAAAGTTTCCTACCAGCTGTGAGAGTTCAAGCATCTCCAAGACCCTGACGTACAATGTTCAACTTCTCTGCATGCTTGCACTACAACCTGAAAAGGTCCTGAACAAGTGCTGTGTGCCAGGAGCCTTCAAACACCATGACCAGCTACTAAGGAAAGGCCTGATCATGTTCTAAACTCGACAAGAACTGGTTCCGGGTGAAGATTGTTACTAATCTCATTTGTGTTGAGCTTACATTACAAAGCCAGCAACCCAAAGAAACTGTTGCACCAGAGCTCAAGACACTTGCCAATCGGAGGACTGAGGTCAGACTTGCTCAACGTTCTAGACATCAGGTCATAGAAGTCGCGGCAACGGAAGCTCAGTAGTACTGGAGGAGTAGCCCTGCACTTCTGGTTGATCCTGCACAGCGGAGGAGCGAGGAGAACAGATCGGAGCTTGAGAGAGACGGACGGACGGACGGACGGACAGGTCTCTACAACCACAATGCTCCCGCTTCCTTCAGTTGTGGAACAAGACTTCCATTGATGTGGGCGGCCATGACGCGGTCAAGACCTCCCAACAGCTTTCCTCCAACAAACACCGCTGGTACCGCCTGCGGCTCTCCCACTAGACGCACAAGTGCCTTCTCCAGATCGCCTCCCCCGCTTTGTTCGTCGAGCTCGTACACGGTCGGCCCGACGCCCAGGCTGCAGAAAAGACGTTTCACCACGTGACACATGCAGCACCCGCTCTGACTGAACACCACCACGGCGTTCTCCGCCGCCAGTTTTTCTACTTTCTCCATTGCCATCGCCGTTCGATCTCCTCCGCCGCCGCCCTTCCCGCGAGCGTCAAAATCTTTCTTGCCTCCCAACTTGTGATACGAATGCGTCTGAGTCTGCATGCCGGCGGCCCCTTTGATCCACGGAAACTCTCGGCTGGATTTCCGACAACAAACAAGTCTCTTTTAATCTGATTTATAGTTTCTTGAAACAAACAACAGCAGCTGGTGCACAAGCGGCGTCGACTTCAGGAACTTCCGTTGTTGTTAATCAAGAGGTTTTCAAGAGCGCCTGCAATGAAGACGACAATCAATCATGCACAGGTCAACATTGACAGCTTCTGGGGGATGGGTGGGTGGGCTTCTTTCAATGAAAGAGTTGCAGTATCCAGGAGTTCACAACCCTGAGCACAAGACTTGAGAATCTATGAAGTTAAGACTATCATCTTGAAACCAAGAGTTCACGGACATTCAAGAAATGTCATTGTGCTCTCCACGGGCTGATGATCCTCACGAGGATCTGCTTTCAAGAACCGTTCTTCGAAATCTCAACTGGTAATAAATCTCGAGCGATGCACTTATATCGGCTGTAAGCAGCGCAAGCAAAAATGTGAACATTGACTGCTTGCATGAGAGTAGTGGCTACAGTTTGGAACAAGATGCATGAGATCTACACTGCAAGTTATATATATGCACACCTTTTAAGAAGTTACGATCTGCAGCAGCAGAAACAGCAGTTACTCGATCATTGACATGTATGGCAGGAATGGGAAGAAGCACCCGTTAACAGCAGAGTGGTCATGCAGTACTGATGCGGCCGACTTCAGAATTCTTGCGAATTCGCTTCTCAAGGTGCAATGATATACCAGCTATTGCATTAATCAATGGACTGTAATCCATGCACTGGTGCACTCCCTACTTAGCTTTCTCCTGCTCTCTGTCTGTCTGTCTGTGATCTCCCTTCTACCTTCAAAGTGGAGCCTCGAGATTAGTACCCAAAATGCTAAATATCACCTTGAATTACAATCTCCTGCTGTCTCTCTCAGACTTTCTCATGGGCCAACAGAACTGGCTAATGGGTGCGCGCTGATTCTGTCTCTCACTCTCTCTCCCCTAACAACAAAGAAACACCCAAAGATTTCCTTACTTGCTGAGAGTGAACAACCTATGTCGAGACCTCTATTGCCGAGTGGACTGATTGTGAGAAAAAGCCAGAAGAAGAAACAGAATATATAAGGACTCAGGACTTGGAGGACTCGAAGGAGGATCTGGCACACGTGACAGGGCCTCCAACTCTGCACAGCAACGGCAGCAGCTAGCCGGGCTTCTCCTGCTAAGTTTTACTCAGTTAGTCTATACCGAGCCACGACTTCTTTCTTTCTTCCTCCCTCCCTGTTGCCGGGCGTGTGTCGGTCCCGTGCTTCTTCCACCCCGTACTTTCTCCCCCCCTCCCACCCCGTCCCCCCAACTCCCCCCCTCATCAATGATCAGACCATCCTTTCACCACCCGCTGCACGTCCTCCACTACCTGCACCACCACCACCACCACCACCACTACCATCACCACACCACCGTCCTCTCCGCTTTACCCCCGACCCCGACCGGCCGGCCACCTGCAGTACAATATCTCAAGAGTCAAGTCCTCTTACAAGTGCCCTTCCACCTTCTCCAAGGTACTACTTGTTTACTACAACTACTACTACTCTTTTCTTTGGCGCTGTCAAGTTTCTTCTACCAGGTGATGTAAGTACTAAGTACTAGTCTATCACGTCCTTCTTCTTCACATACATACAAAGTAATGACGCTTCTGCCGCACACCTACCGCAGCTCCCTCCCTCCCTTTGCTTATTTCTCCTCCAGTCTTTCTTCTTTCTTTCTTTCTTTCTTTTTTTCTCTTAGATAGTAGTCTTTGCAGCAAGCACGCACCTCCCTGCATCATCATCATCCCTAGCTATGGGTACTCTTTGTCCTTACCCTCATACCGAGTAATGATACGAATGCGGCGCTGACGTCAATATGGCGCAACCAATTAGACTGTGGCGCTCATCTTCTCATCCCCAGTCAAAGCCTGACAAAAGCCTCGTCTGATCCTTCTTTTTTAAGCTTCCCTCCCAGACTCTCTCTCCCTCTTCCCCCGCCACAACCCCACCCGCCGATGCTCCCCCTTCCTCCCTCCCTCCACCGAACAGCCAAAACAAACGTCAAGAGTCAGGACGAAGCTCAAGCGTCAGGATTCTCATCACAGTCAGGAAGGACGGACGGACGGGCTCTCCACGCGGCCGCCGCCCGCACACACCCGCTCTCCCCAACCGGTCCCCCCAGCCCTGGCCCCGCACACCTACCTAGTAACCTACCTACCCGCCTGCCTCTCGATCTCTACAGCACAACGACCACCTATTTCTGGTGGCGCATTCATTACCGCGTTTGTAGCATCTTTTTCCTTTTCAATTGTTTTTTTTTTTTTTTTTTTT
>Ga0209208_10001965_pt1 | contig 29370 bp, 26 predicted proteins | sample S1TSphfallax_3_FD_187694 | JGI IMG/M metagenome (GOLD analysis project Ga0209208, IMG submission 187694) | Host-associated microbial communities from peat moss isolated from Minnesota, USA - S1T2_Fd - Sphagnum fallax MG (SPAdes) (version 2) | ecosystem: Host-associated > Plants > Peat moss >...
TCCTCGATCCACTCCGGCGCGATCAGGACCGCGTGACCGACCCACCAGTTGCTGGTGTTGACCACGACATAGCGTATTGCCCAGGACTGCTCGTCGATCAGGAAAGCCTGGACGTGACCGATGTCGCCGTCGCTGGCGTGAACGTGATATTTCGTCAACGCCTCACAGCTGCGCAGATGCGGATCCGCGGCGCGATCCTCGGTCGCTTCGGCATCGCGGTACGGAAGATCTCCCCCGCCATCGCCGACGCCGACGCCGGTCATCATCATGCCCGGATAGGCGCCTTCGCCCCAGAGACCCGCCCCACCCCAGTAGTACGGGTAGCCGTAATAACCCAGGTATTGGATTTCGTGCTGGCGCGACACGGGCTTTTCCCAGTCGATGCTGGGACTGTCCTTGACCTGCTGCTTGGTGATGCTCACCGGCAACACGTGTGCCTTGTCGTCGGCAACGCCGACGGAATACGGCGAGATCAGCACCTTGCGGCCTGGGAGCCAGGCTTGCGTATCGACGACGAGATAGCGCACGACCCACCGTCGATCGTCGAAGTAAAAGTCCTTGACTCGGCCCACGGAACCGTCGCTCGCGCCGATGACGTATTTCTCGAGTTCTTGGTTGCTGCGCAGCATGGGTCATTCCCTTCCAATGGTGATTCGGAAGGCTGCGCTCCAGGTCGCGGGGACGTCCGTTCGCTGCCGCACACGCCCTGCCGTTTCTATTTCTCCTCACCGGGCGGCGCGGGCGCCATGGCTTCTTGATTTTGTTTGAGCAGTTCCTCCGGCTTGATGCCCTCCGTGGGCGTCGGCGGCGGGTTCGGGATGCTCGCGGCATCGGCTGGCGGGGCCTCACCCGGCTTGCCCGGGATTCGCCGTGCCAGGGATTCCGTCCGCTGCCAATCCGTCGCCCGCCAGCCACCTCCAAGGTTGTTGATCAAATTCACGCTCGCGATCTGTTGCTCCAACTGAACCTGCAGCTCCGATTCGCGGCTGGTGAGAAAAGTATTCTGATTCGTGATCACATTGATGTAACTATCGACACCGTTCTGAAAGCGCACGACCGACAACTCGACGGCGCGCTGGGCGGCAACCGTGGCGCGATGCCGCTCCTTCAACTCCTCGGCGAGAATGCGCAGACTCGCCAGATTGTCCTCGACCGATTGAAAGGCGGCGAGCACGGTCTGGCGATACGTTGCCGCGGCGGCATCGTTCTGCGCATGCGCCTGTGCCACCGCGGCCCGCCGCTGGCCGCCGTCGAACAGCGTCTGCGCCAGATCCGGTCCCAGGGACCAGAAGCGATTCGGCAAATCGAACAGCTTGCCGAGCGACGTGGCTTCGTAGCCGCCGCTCGCTGACAGGGTCAGGCTCGGGAAGAACGCCGCCCTCGCGATGCCGATCTGGGCATTCGACGCCGCGACCTGGCGCTCCGCGGCCGCGATGTCGGCCCGACGCTCGAGCAAGGCGGAGGGGACCGCGAGGGGAACGGCCGGCAGGCTCGTCGTGTAGGCCTTGCGTGGCAGGGAGAAGTTGGCGGGAGGCACGCCGATCAGAACCGCGATCGCATGTTCGTACTGTGCGCGGGCGACACCGAGATCGGTCGCCTGGGCTTTGGCCGTGTACAGCTGCGTTTCGGCCTCGGCCATGTCCTCGTCGGAATCGATGCCCGATTGTTTGAGCGTATCGATCAGATGGATGCTGGCCTGATAGTCGGCGAGCGTCGCGTCGAGGATGCGACGCTGTTCGTCCAGGGCGCGCAGCTGGAAATAATCCTGCGCGAGCGTGCTTTGCGTGCTGAGCAAGGCCGTCACGAGCTGGGCGGCCGTCGCCTGGGCGGAGAATCGGTCCTGCGCAACGGTATTGCGGATGCTGCCCCAGAGGTCCACCTGATAAGAGAGCTCCAGCGGTAGCGTGTAAATCGTGTGCGGCGTGGTCGAGGTCACGCCGCTCGTCGAAGTCGTCCCGGTCGTGGTCGTCGGCGTGGTCCCTGTCGCCGCGGGTGAGGTCGCGACTCCGGTCGTGGTCGCGCTCGATCCGCCGCCGAGGGTTGCGACCGCGGCGCTCGAGCGCGACCGCGACACCGAGGGATCGAGGCTCAAGGTGGGGAAGAAGGCCGCCTGGGCTTCGGAAACCAGGGCGCGAGCCGCGCGATAGTTCGCCGCCGCAGCGGCCACGGTTTGATTGGAGATCGCGACGCGATTTTCCAAATCGTCGAGATCCTGGTCTCCGTAGGCCTCCCACCAGCGCTCGGGAATCTCGGCATCTTTCGGATCGGCGGCCTGCCAGCCGGCGCCCGCCCTTGGATCGGATCCGGCTTCCTTGAAAACCGCCTGGGTTGCCGTTTTCGGCGCGTCGTAGTGCGGCGCAAAGTTGCAGGCGCCCAAGAATCCGCAGAGCGGAGCGAGGCTGAGCAGACGGTACGGCTGGGTCATGAGCTGGTCGGCGCGCCGGCCGCCTCCGCCGAATCGGGTCGGGTTCCCAATCCGAACTGTGAAATCCAATTATTGAGTCGATCCATATAGATGTAGATCACCGGGGTCGTGTAGAGGGTCAGCACCTGGCTGAGGATCAGGCCGCCGACGATCGCGATGCCGAGCGGCCGTCGCAGCTCCGAGCCCATGCCGGTGCCCAAGGCCAGCGGCAGACCGCCGAGCAGTGCCGCCATGGTCGTCATCATGATCGGCCTGAATCGCAGCAGGCTCGCCTTGAACACCGCCTCCTTGGGGCTCACATGCTCGTTGCGCTCCACCTCGAGGGCGAAGTCGATCATCATGATCGCGTTTTTCTTGACGATGCCGATCAACAGGATCATGCCGATCAAGGCGATGACGCTGAGTTCGGTATGCGTGAGCAACAGCGCCAGCAGCGCGCCGACACCGGCCGACGGCAGGGTCGAGAGGATCGTGATCGGATGAATGTAGCTCTCGTAGAGGATGCCGAGGACGACGTAGACCGCGGCGATCGCCGCCGCGATCAACAAAGGCTCGTTCGCGAGCGAGGCGGTGAAAGCCTGCGCCGTTCCCCCGAACGCGCCGCTCATCGAGGAGGGCATGCCCACCTTGCGTTCCGCCGCGTTGATCAGATTCACGGCATCGCCGAGCGCGACGCCGGGCGCCAGATTGAACGAGAACGTGACCGACGGAAACACGCCGGTATGGTTGACGGCAAGGGGCGCGGTGGAATCGGAAAAGTGCGCGACCGCCGACAGGGGCACGACGCCGCCGCCAGTCGAGGCCACATAGACGTTGTCGAGCGAGCGCGGGTTCTGCCAGAACTCGGGGGCGACCTCCATGACGACGTAATATTGATTGAGCTGCGTGTAGGTCTTCGCGATCTCCCGTTCCCCGAAGGCATCGTACAGCGCATTGTCGATCGCCTCTGCGGTGATCCCGAGCCGCTGGGCGGTGGCCCGGTCGATCGCCACGTTGGCGGAGAGCCCTTTGTTTTGCTGGTCGCTGTTGACGTCGGTGAGCTGGTGAATGTTTTTCATTTCCCCGAGCAGGATCGGTCCCCAGTGGTTGACTTGCGGCAGACTGTCGCTTTGAATCGTATATTGGTATTGCGCCGCGCTCTGCCGGCCGCCGATGCGCACGTCCTGGACCGCCTGCAGGAACAGCGTGGCGCCCGTGACGGTGGCAAGCTTCGGCCTCAGGCGATTGATCACCTGATCGGCCGTGACGTTTCTTTCCGCGAGCGGCTTCAGCGAGATGAAGGTGCGCCCCGTGTTCGTCGTCGTCCCGCCGCCGCCGCCCGTGAAAATCGCCACGGAGGCGACTGCGGGATCCTGGAGGGCAATTTCGCTGAGGCGTCGAATCTTGCGCTGCATCAGCTGGAACGAGATGTCCTGGTCGGCGATGATCGTCCCGTTGAGCCTGCCGGTGTCCTGTTGCGGAAAAAATCCCTTGGGGATGACCACGTAGAGATAAACCGTCAGGAACACCGTCGCGATCGCTACGATGAGCACCAGCAGCGAGTGTTCGAGGATTACGCGCAGGCTATGCTCGTATTTCTCGAGGATCCAATTGAAGCCGCGCTCGCTCGCGAGGTAGAGCCTGCCATGTGCTTTCTTGTCGGTCAGCAGCAGCGAGCACATCATCGGTGTCGTGGTGAGCGAGACCACGAGCGAAACCAGGATCGTCACCGAGAGCGTCACGGCGAATTCGCGGAACAAGCGGCCGATGATCCCACCCATGAGCAGGATCGGAATGAACACGGCCACGAGGGAAAGACTCATCGACAACACCGTGAAACCGATCTCCGCCGCGCCGCGATACGCGGCCTGCACCGCACTCAGTCCCTGTTCCTTGTACCGGGTGATGTTCTCCAGCACGACGATGGCATCGTCGACGACGAAACCGGTGCTGATCGTGAGCGCCATCAACGAGAGGTTGTCGATGCTGTAGCCGCACAGGTACATGATCGCCAGCGTGCCGATGATCGAAACCGGCACGGCGACCATCGGAATCAGCGTGGAGTGCCACTCGCGCAGGAAGAGGAATACCACCAGCACCACGAGGACGACCGACAACAGCAGCGTACGCTCGATGTCGTTGACCGACGCACGGATGGTCTGCGTCTGATCGAGAATGATCGTCAAATCGATCGCCGAATCGATGCTCGCGTGCAGTTGTGGCAGGGAGGCCTTGATGGCATCGACGGTCGAGATGATGTTCGCACCGGGCTGGCGGAAGATGATGATGAGTGCCGCCGGCTTGCCGTTGGCAAGGCCCAGGGAGCGCAGCGTTTGTACCGAGTCCTGCACGCTGGCGACGTCCGACAGGACGACCGGGGCGCCCGCCCGGTAGCTGACGATCAACGGGCGATAGTCCTTCGCCTTCATGAGCTGATCGTTCGCCGCGAGATTGATGCGCTGGTTTCCCGTCGCGAGACGCCCCTTCGCTTCGTTCACGGTCTGCGCCGCCACCGCCGTGCGGATGTCCTCGAGCTGCAGACCATAGGCGTGCAGCTGCATCGGATTCAGGTCGATGCGGACCGCCGGTGCCGAACTGCCGCCGACGACGACCTGCCCGACACCGGAAATCTGCGACAGCTTCTGTTCGAGGACGGTCGATGCCGCGTCATAGAGCGCGGGCGGGGCCAGCTTGTCCGAGGTCAAGGCCACGATCATGATCGGGGCATCGGCCGGATTGACTTTCCGGTAGGTGGGATTGCTCGGCAGGTTCGTGGGCAGATAGCTGCGCGCCGCGTTGATCGCCGATTCCACGTCGCGGGTCGCGGCATCGATGGGCCGGGACAGGTCGAACTGCAGGGTGATGCTCGTTTGGCCGAGCGTACTCTGCGCGGTCATCTCGGTCACCGAGGCGATCCGACCGAACGCCCGTTCGAGCGGTGTGGATACCGACGAGGCCATGATCTCGGGACTGGCGCCCGGCAGGGACGCGGAGACGGAAATCGTCGGGAAGTCGACCTGCGGTAGCGGCGACACCGGCAGGACCCGGTAGCCGGCCACGCCGGCGAGAGCCACGGCGACCGTCAACAGAGCAGTCGCGATCGGCCGCCGGATGAACGGCTCGGAGAGGCTCATCCGGAGCTCTGCGGTTCGGCACCCACCGTGTCGTCCGGCGGCGCGGGCGGCTCGGTCTCACCCGTGCCGCGCGGACGACCGCGCCAGGCTGCGAATTTGTCGGCGAGTTCATCGAAGAACAGATAGACGACGGGCGTGGTGTAGAGCGTGAGGAGCTGGCTGAAAATCAGCCCGCCGACGATCGTGATGCCCAGGGGTCGACGCAGCTCGGAGCCTACGCCGTGGCCGAAGGCCAGCGGCATCGCACCGAGCATGGCCGCCATCGTGGTCATCAAAATAGGGCGAAAGCGCAGCAAACAGGCTTCCCGTATCGCTTGGAAGGCGGTCTTGTGCTCCTTGCGTTCCGCCTCCAGCGCGAAGTCGATCATCATGATCGCGTTCTTTTGCACGATGCCGATCAGCAACACGATGCCGATGATGGCAACGACCGTCAGCTCCTCGCCGAACAACAGCAATGCGAGCAGCGCACCGACCGCGGCCGAAGGCAGCGTCGAGAGTATCGTGATCGGGTGGATGTAGCTTTCATAGAGCACGCCGAGCACGATGTACACGGTCAGCAATGCGCTCAGCACGAGTATCGCCTCGTTCGAGAGCGAGCCGACGAAGGCCTGCGCCGTGCCCTGAAAAGAGCCCTGCAGTGCCGTCGGCGAGGGAAGCTGGGGATCGTCCCGGACTTTTTGGATCGCCGTCACCGCCTCACCCAGGGAGGCGCCGGGCGCCAAATTGAACGACACCGTCGTGGCGGGGAACTGTCCCATGTGACTGATCAACAGGGGTGCCGTCACGACCGCGGTCTGGGTGATCGCGCCCAGGGGAACCACGCTTCCGCCGGTCGATTTCAAATAAACGTCGCCGAGATTCTTGGGGGTGAGCTGGAAATCGGGATCGAGCTCGAGTATCACGTGGTACTGGTTCAACTGGGTGAACATCGTCGAGATCTGGCGCTGACCAAAGCTGTCGTACAGCGCGTCGTCGATGTTCTGCGTGGTGATGCCCAGTCTTGCGGCCGTGGCGCGATCGAAGTCCAGCTCGGCCTGTCGTCCCTCGGTTTGCTGATCGCTCGCGACGTCGACGAGCTGCGGCAGCTGCTTCAGCCGGGCCAGGAATTTTTGGGAGTAGGCGGCGAGCTCCGCGGAGTTGGGATCCTGGAGGCTGTACTGGTACTCGGTGCGGCTGACGATGTCCTCGACGGAAATGTCCTGGATCGGCTGCATGTAGAGACTGATTCCATCCAATCCCGCGACGGAATCTCGCAATTCCGCAATGACCGCCGTGGCGCTCTTGCGCTCCGCCAAGGGCTTCAGGTTGATCTGGATCCGTCCGGAGTTCAGCGTGGTGTTGGTGCCGTCCACGCCGATGAAGGAGGACAAACTCTCGACGGCCGGGTTTTGCAGGATGCGCCCGGCCAGTTGTTGTTGCAACGCGGCCATTCGCGGGAAGGACACTCCCTGAGCCGCTTCCGACACGCCCTGGATCTCACCCGTATCTTGCACGGGGAAGAATCCCTTGGGGACGACCAGGAACAGCAGGATCGTCACCACGAGCGTGGCGACGGCGACCAATAAGGTGAGGGTGCGGCGTCCCAACACCCAATCGAGTGTCCGGGTGTAGAAGCCGATGATGGACTCGAAGACGTGTTCGGACCAGCGATAGAACCTGCCGCGCTGCGACTCCTGCGTATGCTTCAGGAGGCGCGAGCACAGCATGGGGGTGAGTGTCAGCGAGACGAATGCGGAGATCAGGATCGTGGCGCTCAGGGTGACGGCGAATTCCCGGAACAAACGCCCCGTGATGTCGCCCATGAACAGCAGGGGAATGAGGACCGCAATCAGCGAGACGGTCAAAGACATGATCGTGAAGCCGATTTGCTGGGCGCCTTTCAAGGCGGCCGCAAGCGGCCGTTCGCCCTGTTCGACATAGCGGGTGATGTTCTCGATCATGACGATCGCATCGTCGACGACGAAGCCGGTCGAGATCGTCAGCGCCATCAGGGTCAGGTTGTTGAGGCTGTAGCCGAGCCCATACATGGCTCCGAACGTGCCTACGAGCGACAGCGGCACGGCGATGCCCGGGATGATCGTCGCGGCGATCGTGCGCAGGAACACGAAGATCACGGCAACGACGAGCGCAATGCAGAGCAACAACTCGAATTCCACGTCCGCGACCGAGGCCCGCACGGTGGTGGTTCTGTCCGTCAGGGCGGTGATCTTGATGACCGCGGGGATCGTCGCCCGCAGCCGCGGCAACAAGGCCTTGATCCCGTCGACGACGTCGATGATGTTGGCGCCCGGTTGACGTTGAATGTTGACGATGACCGCCGGGACCTTGTTCATCCACGCGGCCTGGTCATTGTTCTCGACGCCATCGACGATCTTCGCGACGTCCTTGAGCATGATCGGATTGCCGGCGTAGAAACCGAGCACGAGCTGTCGATAATCCTCGCTGCTCACGAGTTGATCGTTGGCCCCGATTTGAAAGCTCTGCGCGGGCCCGTCGAAGCTGCCTTTGGCGGTGTCGAGACTCGCGGCGGTCATGGCCGACCGGACGTCCTCCATCTGCAGCCCATAGTGCGCGAGTTGCACCGGATTGATCTGAATGCGCACCGCCGGCTTCTGACCGCCGCTGATCGTGACCGCGCCCACGCCCGGCAGCTGCGAGATCTTCTCGGCGAGACGCGTGTCCGCGTAATCCTCGACCTGTGCCAGCGGGATGGAGTCCGAAGTCAATGCAAGCGTCAGAATGGGGGCGTCCGCGGGATTGACCTTGTTGTAAACCGGCGGCATCGGCAGCTGCGCAGGCAGGTAACTCTGCGCGGCATTGATCGCCTCCTGCACGTCCTGCTCGGCGACGTCGATGCTGAGGGCGAGGTTGAACTGCAGGGTGATCACCGAGGCGCCGTCCGAACTCGAGGACAGCATCTGGTTGAGACCCGGCACCTGGCCCAGCTGCCTTTCCAGCGGCGCGGTGATCGCGGTCGCGACGACATCCGCGTTCGCGCCCGGGTAGAAGGTGAGCACCTGCATCGTGGGGTAGTCGACTTCGGGCAGAGCAGCGATGGGCAGCTGGCGAAAGCCGATGATGCCGATCAGCAGCACCGCGGCCATCAGCAGCGAAGTCGCGATGGGCCGCTCGATGAACGGTCTGGACGGATTCATCCGGGCTGTGCCGGCGAGGGCGCCGGTGCAGTCGTCGCGGGCGGCGGAGCCTTGATCGAGACCTTGGTGCCGTCTTGGAGCTTGTCGAAGCCGTCCGTCACGAGTTGCTGGTTCGGCTCGACGCCGGTGACCGCGCAGAGGTTGCCGTTCGTCGCGAGGATCTTGATGTTGACGGGTTTGACGGTGTCGTCGGACTGGATCACGTAGACATAGGCGAGGTCGTTGTTGCGCTGAATCGCGGCACCCGGAACCAGGTTCACGCCGCTCAGGGTCTTCACGAGCAGGCGCGCATTGACGAATTCGTTCGGGAAGAGCTCGTTGTGCTCGTTGGCGAAGGTTGCGCGCGCACGCACGGTGCCGCTCGCCGTGTTGATTTGATTGTCGATCGTGAGCAGCGTCCCTTGCGCGAGCTGTTTCTTCTGGGTGCGGTTCAAGGCATCGACGCGCAAGGCTTGACCCGAGTGCATCGCATCGACCACCGCATCGAGGTCGTCCTCCGCGATCGTGAAGATGACGGTGATCGGCTGGAGCTGGGTGATCGTCGCGATCCCGGTCGTGCCGTTGGCCGGCACGATGTTGCCTGGATCGACCGTGCGCAGGCCGATACGCCCGTTGATCGGGGAGACGATGCGCGTGTAATCGAGGTTGACCTGCGCGGCGTCGAGGTTGCCCTGATCGAGTTTGACGGTCCCGGCGTCCTGATCGACCAGCGCCTGCTGCGTTGCGAGTTGCTGCTCCGGAATCGCATGCGCCTGGTAGGATTTTTGATAGCGGACGAGATCGATGCGGGCGTTTTCGAGCGAGGCCTGATCGCGCGCCAACTGACCCTGGGCTTGTACGACGGCCGCCTGATAGGGCCGTGGGTCGATCACGGCGAGCACGTCGTTCTTCTTGACGAGCTGGCCCTCCTTGTAGCGCACCTGCGTGAGTTCGCCGGCAACCCGGCTCGCCACCGTGACCGTATAGGTGGCGGTCACGGTGCCCAGTTCGTCGAGATAGACGTCGAGGTCACCGCGCGTCACCGGCGTCGCGTTGACCGGAATGGGCGGCGCGGGTTTTGGCTGCGGCTTGGCCGCCGTCAGCCATTTTGTCAGGAGGACGGCGACGATCACGAGGGCGATCGCAGCGAGCGCCCAAGGCAGCCGAGATCGCGGAGGAGAAGCGGCGGTGGGTGCGCTCATATTAAGGTCTACCGATGATTTGCGATGCCCCCGACGACAGCGCAGCGGGCGAGACTACCATAGCTAAAATGCATCCTCGGGATGCTGGCTCGCCATGGTAGCCGAGATGCATTTGTTACAAACACTCTCCGACATTTCTTCACACGCGAAGACCGCGGGCCGAGTCCGAAGGCGTGTTATCGGCCCGCCGGTGGGCGGGCGCGCGGCGCTGGGCGGGCAACGACCGGCACGGGAGTTGCAAGCTGTTCACCCTATGCAACAGCGACCGGCGCAACAGCCACCTGCCTCCACCGAAGCGCTCGACCAGCTTTGCGTGAACACGCTCAGATTTCTCTCGGTCGACATGGTTCAGAAGGCCAACAGCGGTCATCCGGGGCTGCCGCTCGGTGCGGCACCGATGGCGTATGTACTCTGGTCGCGTTGGCTGCGATTCAATCCCGACAATCCTCTGTGGTTCGATCGGGACCGTTTCATCCTGTCTGCCGGTCATGGATCTGCCTTGCTCTACAGTCTGCTGCACCTGTTCGGTTATGCGCTGCAGATCGCGGACCTGGAGCAATTTCGACAATGGGGCAGCAAGACGCCGGGGCATCCGGAGCGTGGACATACGCCGGGCGTGGAAACCACGACCGGGCCCCTCGGTCAGGGCCTCGCGAACGCGGTCGGCATGGCGATCGCGGAGGCCCATTTGGCGGCTCGCTACAATCAGCCCGGGTTCCCGCTGATCGACCATCGCACCTATGCGATTGTCAGCGACGGTGACTTGATGGAGGGCGTGGCGTCGGAGGCGGCATCGCTGGCCGGTCACTTGGGCTTGGGCAAACTCATTTGTCTTTACGACGACAATGACATCACGCTCGCCGGCGGCACGAACATCACGTTCACCGAAGATCGCGCGGCCCGTTTCGCGTCCTATGGGTGGCATACGGCGGTCGTGCGAGACGGCAATGATCTCGGGGCCATCGACGCGGCGTTGCGGGCAGCGCATGCGCAGGCGTCCCGGCCGTCGCTGATCATCGTGCATACGCACATTGGCTACGGTTCGCCGGAACAGGACTCCTTCAAGGCGCACGGTTCCCCGTTGGGAGCGGACAACGTCCGCAAGACCAAACAGACGCTCAATTGGCCGGAGGCACCCGATTTCTTCGAGCCCAAGGAAGCCCTGGCGCATTGCCGGGAAGCGGGCACACGCGGTGCGGCGCTGGAGTCTCGCGCCAAGGAACTAGCCCTCGCTTACGCCCGCGAATATCCAGCCCTGTGGGCGGAGCTGAGCACCCGCGTGGAGGCGAAGCTGCCCCCGGGTTGGGACGCCGATATTCCGACGTTTCCCCCGGACCCGAAGGGCATCGCGACCCGCGAGGCGTCGGGGAAGATCATGAATGCGGTCGCGCCGAAGCTTCCGGCCTTGTTCGGCGGCTCCGCGGACCTCGACCCGTCCACGAAAACCGCACTCAAGGGTCTCGGCGATTTCAACCCGGCCAGCAGCCCGACGACGCAGGACCATCAGGGCTCGACCGGCGGTGCCTGGAGTCATCTCGGTCGCAATCTGCATTTCGGCGTGCGCGAACATGCGATGGGCGCGATCGTCAATGGGCTTGCGGCGCATGGCGCGATGATTCCGTTCGATGCGACCTTCCTGATTTTCTCGGATTACATGCGCCCGCCGATCCGGCTCGCCGCCCTGATGCGACTGCACGTCGTCCATGTGTACACGCATGACAGCGTGGCCTTGGGTGAGGACGGCCCGACGCACCAACCAATCGAGCAACTCGCGAGTCTGCGTGCGATTCCGAACCTGCTCGTCATTCGTCCGGCCGACGCGAACGAGACCGCGGTCGCCTGGCGGGTCGCCCTCGAGACGCGCGATCGACCGATTGCACTGATACTCACACGGCAGGAGTTGCCGACGCTGGATCGCGCTCGCTATGCGTCCGCCGAGGGTCTGCGACGAGGCGCGTACGTGCTGCACGAGACGGCAGGGCGTGAACCGCAGTTGATCTTGATCGCGACCGGGTCGGAGGTGGCTTTGATCCTCGCGGCCGCGACGCGACTCGAAGCCGACGGGATCGGCGTGCGTTGCGTGTCGATGCCCAGCTGGGAGTTGTTCGACGCCCTGCCCCAGCGGGAACGTGAGGCCGTGCTGCCGCCCGGGATCGGCGCGCGGCTGGCCGTGGAATTGGGCGTGTCCCAAGGATGGGACCGATACATCGGAGCGCAGGGCGAGATGCTGGGTATCGAGCACTTCGGCGCTTCCGCGCCGGCCGACGTGCTGCTGCGCGAATTTGGATTTACCAGCGACGCGGTCTACGCGCGATCCAAAGCGCTGATCTCCCGTAGCACCGCCGGCAACTGATCGGGCAAATCCTCGGCGAGCAAGCCAGGGCCGAACGCCGTGGCCGCGGCACCGTGCAGCCAGACCCCGGCCGCTGCGGCGAGGAACGCATCCATGCCCTGGCTCAGCAAGCCGAGAATGATGCCTCCGAGAACGTCGCCGGATCCCGCGGTCGCCAAGCTCGGCGGTGCATTCGAATTGATGATTGCACGCCCGTCGGCGGCGGCGATCACCGTATCGCGGCCTTTGAGAACGACGACGGTGCCGCTCTGTACCGCGGCGGCCCGGGCCCGCGCCAACTTGTCGCCTTCGACATCGAACAGCCGTTTGAACTCCCCCTCGTGAGGGGTCAGCACGCAGGGGCCGAGGATCGCTCGAGCGAGCTCGCCGGGATCCGCGGCAAAAGCGCTGATGGCGTCGGCGTCGATCAGGGTCGGCCGACCCTTCGCCAACATCGCGAGCGCGCGATGCCGCGTTGCCGGGGTCGACCCTGCCCCGGGGCCGATCAACTGGGCGGTGAGGCGTCGATCCTCGAGCAGTTCGAGGAATTCCTCGTCGGTCGCGAAGGCCCTGACCATGATCGAAGTCAGCGCGGCGGCGTAAATGGGCAGCGCGATCTGCGGCACCGCAATAGTGGTCAGCCCCGAGCCGGCCCGGGCCGCCGCGCGTGCCGCCAGCCGAGACGCGCCGGTGATCGGATAGCCGCCGAACAGCAAGGCGTGGCCTCGCGTGTATTTGTTGTCGGCCCGCTGCGGTCGCGGAAGCGCCGCTAGCCACAGGCCGGGTTGGTTTTCGAATGTGTCGGGCGCGAGGCTTGCGACGATCCCGGCCGGCGTACCGATGTCCGCGACGACGATTTCTCCACAGAGATCGCGACCCGGCAGCAGCACATGCCCCGGCTTCTTTCGCAAAAACGTCACGGTCAGCGCGGCAGGCACGGCGCCGAGGCTGGCGCCGGTATCGCCCAGCAAGCCGCTCGGCACGTCGACGGCGACGATCGGAATTCGGCGCGCCGTCGCGGCCTGCAGTGTCGCCTGGGCGTCGCCCGAGAGCGCACGGCTGAGTCCGGCGCCGAACAGGGCGTCGACGATCAGTTCGGCGGTGCCCAGTTGCTCCGGATCGAGCGTTTCGATGGGGCCGTGCCAACGGTCGGCGTTGTCCCGCGCAGCGCCGCGCAGCGTCTCGCGCTCGCACGCGAGAGCGACGCGCACGGGCCAGCCCGCAGCGGCCAGATGGCGCGCGACGACGAATCCATCGCCGCCGTTGTTGCCAGGTCCACAGAGGATCAGCAGGGGGCGCGGCGACCAGCGGGCCTCGATCTCGCGGGCCACACGACGGCCCGCGTTCTCCATGAGCTCGGCGAGCGAGATACCAAGTTCGCCACTGCGCCGATCTGCCTCGTGCATCCGGCGCAGGTCGAGCAACGCACTAGAGTCCTCCATCGCTGTCCTCCGTTGCTGGGGCGGCATCCGTCACTGCGCGCCTTACGGATGGCCTGAGCCCGAAGCCAGGTAGATCGCCGTAGCCCGGCCGATCTTGTCCGTCTTCGAACCCGCCACGCCATAGCCGACGCCGATCGACCCGTGAGTTCCGACCAGAGCGGCGCCGACGCCGGCTCCCGTTCCCTCGACCACCCGATCGTCGACGGCTTTCAAGAGCAGGCCGTTGGCGCCAAGTTTGGCCGCCTGGCGTTTGAGTCGCTCGATCACGATGCGGGTGCGAGCGGCTTCCGTAAACGACAACGAATGTTCGCTGCTCGTCTCGAGATACGCAATTTCTTCGAAAGGCGCGTCCGGTGGCTGCAGATACACCCGCACCTGCGAGACCGGAATGGATGCGCGCGTGCTGCCGACGACGATTTCGGACGACACGCAGCCGCCCAGCAACAGGCAGAGCGCGATCACCGCGACGAGGCCTCGGATTTGCACGCGACTCACGGCTCCTCGACTCGATACCCGAAGTCGGCCAATTCTTGCAGCAGTCCGTGCGCTCCCAGAAGCAGATCCAGGTCGATCACGGCGAGCGTCGCGCCGGAACCCTGCAGGCGCCCCTCGAGCGCGGTGAGCCAGGCATCCTCGGTCCGCTGCCAGGCCGCGATTTCGGCCCCCGTTCCCGAAAGACTCGACGCGCAGGCCGTCTCGCTCGAGGGCGGCAGCGCGCGCAAGCGTTCGATGTTGCCGCTTGCCCATGCATCGGCACGCGCGGCGAGTGCCGGAAGACCCGTCTCCACCGCCGCGACGAGGGTGGCGAGACAGGCCTGCTCTGCCGCGGCCGGCAGGGAACGCAAGGCCGCGAGCAGGTCCGGAGCTCCCGGCGTCTGCAATTCGGTGATGGGCACATGCTTCTCGCGGGCGAGCCTGCGCACGGCGAGCGACACGTCGAGGCGATTCGAAAGTCCCACTCGGCTCAGGGCTCGGTCCTCGAGCAAAGCCCCGGCAATGATCGGACGATCGCGTTCCCATTGGTCGCCGCCCTCGCCGGTTTGCGCACGCAGTGCCGCGAAGCGCGCGTAGAGCTCCGGCGGCAGGACCTCGCGCAGGGTTTTGCCGCCGGGCAGCAGGAGCAGGTCACGGTGCGCGATCAACATCCACAGGACTCGGGGCGCGGAAAGCTCCACGGGTCTGGCGAACACGACCTCGTCGACCGCGCCCAGCACGCGCGTGACTTCGCCTGCGCGCCAGGTCATGCCGACCGGCAAGGGGGAGACGGTGCCGAGAATCCAGACCTGGCCCCGTGCGCCGCTGACTTGCCAAAGCCCGGGGCCGGCCCTCTCGCCGCTGACGACGACCGGCGGCAAGACCGCCGGCGCGTCATCGCGCGCAGCGCCGGCCCCTGCCGGCAGGATGCCACCCACCAGGAGGCAGACGCCGAGATTGCGGCGCAGCCGGTGCCTGCGCCTCACCGATCTCGACGCGGCTCGGCCACGGCCAGGGGAATCATCACTTCGTTGCGGCGCATGAACCAGGGTGTCCACGGCGGGTTGTACCGCGCGAGGCATGGTGTGCCGGTCGCGGACCAATGATGGGCCGTGATGTAAGCGCGCAACTCCTCGGTCTTCTTCGCCACATCGCTCTCGAACGCCAGGCCGGAGAAGCGCACCACGGCCATCCGGGCGGCAGGAACGGCGACCAGATGCACGCGGGCATCGTTCGGCGTGGGCAGCGAGTCCAGCGTCTCGCCTTGCGGCATGATGAACCGCACCGTCCAACTGCCGGCCTGCTGGGACTGCACGACCGGGGCGGTCATGGCGATTTTCTGCCCCGTGTTCTTGTCCTGCACGACGGGGGCCGTCATCGCGATGCTCGCCTTGCGGGTGTTGCCGCCGAAGATGTACCCGGCAAGCAGCCGAAAGCCGCGATTGCCTGCCTCGTCCTGGTCACCGGCAACCGTGACCTCGGCGGCGACCAAGGCGGGATAATCACGCACCTCGAACGCGCCATCGGCTTCTACGACTCGAAACGGTGGTTCGGCGACGGCCATGGCTTTGCTCCCGAGCACGAGCAGAACACAGAGCAGGGTCCAACGGAATACAGCCATGGCCCGATTATGCACTGTTCGCCTAGGCGAGCTGTTCTCGATAGACGGCGGCGTCCGTACTGTAGCAGCTGCAGGCAGCCTTCTCGAGCCCGGCACGGTCGAGCACTTCGAGATCCCCGCGGTGATACACGATGAGTCCGCGGCGCTGCAATTCCCCGGCGGCGGCGGTGACGCCGACTCGGCGTACCCCCAGCATGTAAGAGAGGAACTCGTGCGTGACGTGAAAGCGATCCGCCTGAGCGCGATCCTGGGTCATCAGCAACCAGCGCGCCAGGCGCGGCTCGATCAGATGAAATCTCACGCAGGCGGCCGACCCCGCGAATTGCGCCATCAACACGTAGGCATAAAGATTCAGAATGCGGCGCAGCGGCGCCGACTTGTCGAGTTCGCGCGTGAACTTCGCGGCATTGATTCGCCATGCAGCGCCGGGACCCTGCACCAGGGCGCGAAGCGGCGCCGCAGCGACACCGAGCGCGAGCTGCATACCGAGCATGCCCTCGCGCCCGACCATGCCGACCTCCAGCAAGGACTTTCGATCAACGATGCTGACGAGGGAGACAAAACTCTGCGTCGGGAAATACACATAGCGGGTGCGATCCCCCGGTTCGCAGAGGACCGACTCGAGCACCAGATCGATCGGCTCGCAAAGTTCGAGCAAGTCGCTCCGCTGCTGCCGTGGAAGGCGGGCGATCAGTAGATTCTCGACGCGAATGAAATGCTCCTGATACTCGGCGGTCCATGGACCTGAGGCGCAGGATGGGCCGTTCACCGAGCGGTCACCGTCTGTCAGCCCACATTAAGCCGGCACGGTCGTCGATAGTCGGACAGTAGGCGATCCCTGACGCGGTAACGGGCCGCACACTGCTGCTGTCACGTCGGCGGATGGGTCACCGTCCTCGCCCCGGCATCGCCGATGCCCCCGTTGCCCACAGGTGTCCGACATGACCAGCCTCGTCCGAGATCTCATCAATACCGTTCACGGTGAAGGCGACACGTCGCATTCGGTCGATCCGCCCATGCAGAACGTTCTCGACCAACTCGCGCAATTGCATGGTCAGGCCATCGAGAACTTGGACGTGGCTCAGGCGCGCGTGCAACCGAGCCCGACCGATGCGGTCGCCGCCCTATTGCGTGGGCAGGGCAAGAACCCCTCGCCGGAGGCGCTGATTCCCCGCGTCAAATCCGAAGATCGGAGCATCCCTGGCGGTAATGGCGCGCTCTGGATACGGATCTATACCCCGGAGGGGAAGGGACCTTTCCCGCTCGTCGTCTATTTTCACGGCGGCGGCTGGGTCATCGCCGACAAGAATACCTATGATGCCGGGGCGCGGGGCCTCTGTGATGCCGCGTCCGCGATCGTGGTTTCAGTCGATTACCGGCGCGCTCCCGAACACAAGTTTCCGACGGCCTGGAACGACGCCATCGCAGCCTACGATTGGGTCGTCGCGAACGCAGCCGCCCTCAACGGTGATCCCCGGCGTGTCGCCCTCGCCGGTGAGAGCGCGGGCGGCAATCTCGCGGTGGCGACGGCGATCGCGGCGCGCAACAGGGGTTCCCACCAAGCTGTCGGCGTCCTTGCGATCTACCCGGTCGCACAAACGGGGAACACCGAAACGCAGTCCTACGACGACAGCGCGAACGCCAAGCCGCTCAACAAAGCCATGATCGGTTGGTTCCTCGACAAGCTGGTCACGAGTCCGGCGGACAAGGCCGACACTCGCCTGGATCTGATCAACGCAGATCTCGTCGGGCTGCCGCCGGTCACCATCATCAACGCCGAAATCGACCCGCTGCGCAGCGACGGCGAGATGCTGGAGACGGCGCTCAAAGAGGCGGGTGTCGATGTCACGCGCAAAGTCTATACCGGGGTGACGCATGAGTTCTTCGGCATGGGCGCCGTCGTACCCAAGGCTCGGGAGGCCGTCGAGTTCGCAGCGAACCAACTCCGACGCGCCTTTGGTGGACCCAAGTCCAGCAGCGCACAGGCCGGCGCACAACCCCGCGCACCCGTGGCGCCCGAGGAGCCGATCGCTCCGCGGCTCGCCGCGATCGGTTATGCCGCGAAACATTCCTTCAGCGATCTGAAGCCCTTCAAGTTCGAACGGCAGGCGGCGCTGGCGGACGATCGAGATCGACGTGTTGTTCTGCGGCGTCTGCCACTCCGACATCCACCAGATCAAGAATGAGTGGGACAACACCATCTACCCCTGCGTTCCCGGGCATGAAGTCGTCGGCAGAGTCCGCCGCGCCGGTGCGGCCGTGACCCGGCATGCCGTCGGAGATCTCGTCGGTGTCGGTTGCATGATCGACAGTTGCCGCCAATGCGAACCCTGTCTCGCGGGCGACGAGAACTATTGCGAGGGACCGAACAGCTGGCTCGCGACCTACAACGGACCGATGATTCCGGCGTCCAAGGCGCCGGGCGGGAAGAATACGTACGCGCGCGACAATACGTTCGGCGGCTATTCCAATGTGCTCGTGGTGCAGGAGGATTTCGCTTTGAAAATCCCGGCCAATCTCAGACCGGAAGTGGCCGCTCCGATCCTGTGCGCGGGCGTGACCACGTACTCGCCGATGAAGCACTGGGGCGTCAAACAGGGGGATCGAGTCGGCATCATCGGCTTCGGCGGCCTGGGCGACATGGCTGCGAAGATAGCGCTCGCCATGGGCGCCGAAGTGACTCTCTTCACGACCACGAAGGAGAAACTCGAGGAAGCCGGACGCCTGGGCGCGACGGGCGTTCTCGAATCGGACTCGAGTGCGCTCGAATCGCTGCAGGGGAAATTCGATTTTCTGCTCTCGACCATCCCTCAGAAGCATGACATCAACCCCTATATCCCGCTGCTCAAGCGGGACAAGACGCTTTGCATCGTGGGGGCGCTCGAACCCATGGAGGGCGTGAACAATCAAGCCGTCGCATTTCATCGCCGGAACGTCGCCGGCTCCTTGATTGGGAGCCTGCAGGAGACGCAGGAGGTCTTGGACTTCTGCGCGCGGCACGATATCGGACCCGACATCGAACTCATCAACGTCGATCAGATCAACGAGGCCGTCAAACGCGCAATCGATGGAGACGTGCGTTTTCGGAGCGTGATCAATATGGCGTCGATCGGATCCGTCGATGCGGGTGCGACGGTGGAAGACGCCGCGATTTTCGTGAGCGCATGAAGCGCCCCCGTCAAGTCGGTCGATTCCTACAGGCCGACCTGAAACGGCCCGTACAGACCCTCGTTCGGGTGCCGCGTATCTTCCGCAGGATGAACGGAAAATTCTTGGACTTTGGATACAGCAAGGGGCAAGTCTGCGGTGCCGGTCGATCCTACGGGGATCGCGACAGCGGCGAGGAGCTCGCGCGCCTGTTGGGGGGCATCGGCTGCGCGACCGAGTTCCGCGCTTTGGCGGCGCGTCGAGCGGCGGCGATCGAAGACCTGAGTACGCACGAGTGGATGTGATGAGCGGAAGCACCGGAATGCGCTTCGCGAGGGCGCCTGCCCTGCTTCTCGCGACGAGCCTGTTCGCCGGGTGTGCGGTATCGGGCGGCGGTGAGCCGGGGTATGAGGCCAACCGCTATGGGGTTGACTTTTACGAGCCGTTTGACAATTCACGCAGTTACGGTCCGGCCTACCTCGTCGGACCCCCCAATCGGGCACGTTTGTTCCCCAACGACGAAGGGGCGCGTTCGTCGGGACGTAGTCTCCAGATCTCTCCGAACCCGGCCCCTTCGATCCCGAGCACGCCGCCCAATCCGTCGCTGCCGACTTCGCCCGTTCAGGCACCGGTGCACTAGGACCGTTTCGCGGAAATCGGGGGGAGCGCCCAACGTCAAGGCTATGCAGTCTCGGGAGGCGCGAAGAACACCAGCACGTGCAGCTCCTCGAGAATGTCGTGAAAGCGATGTTCGGCCTTTGCGGCGACGAAAATGAGACTGCCGGCGCCAACCGCTCGATCCCGCTCGCCGCACGTGAATCGTGCCCGGCCGCGCACGACATAGTAGAGCTCGTCCTCGGCATGGGGCGATTGTAGATCCGAGCCGCCGGCAGGGATCACGTAAAGGCCGGCGCTCATCGAGGCGACTCGGAGGAATTCGAGATAACTCCTCCCGCTGGTGCCGCGTTCGCGTTCCACCGCCTCGATGTCGGTCAAGGGCTTGATCTCGTGGGCAGTGTTCATCGCGGCCTCTGGCATCAATCGAACCGGGTGCTTCGCGCAGGATCTTGCAAGAATTCGACGGCTGCATGGATATCCGACTCGATCGTGCGCCCGCGGCTCAAGGGCGGCAACGCATCGATCGAAAAATAGGCCGCCTCGGAAGTCTCGCTCCCCGGTGTCGGGGCGCGCGCATCCATCCGCTCGCAATGAAAGTAAAGCTTGTAGAAATCTCGGATGTCGGGGCGGTACGCATGTTTCGCCTTGTGACGGACGGCGTACAACGCCGTGGCTCTGACGGCCAGTCCCGCCTCCTCCCAGACTTCTTTCTCGATGTTCTCGCCAGCCGAACGGCCGACGTCCGCAAAGCCGCCCGGCATGGCCCACAAGCCATCGGTCAATTCGCGCACCAACAAAATTTTGCCCGCGTCGAACACCGCCGCGCGAACCTCCACCTTGGGCGTCGCATAGCCCGTCCCGAAATCGGCAACCAGCTCGGGAAGCTTCTCCACCGGCGAATCGGCCAGAGCGGCGATCATGCGTGCAGCGATCGCACCAATTTCATCGTAACGCTCCCGATCGAAGGGATCCTCGGTGAAATGCTTGCCCGTCGAAGCAATGCTCTGCAAACGCTTGACCCAACTGAGCCAGCGATCCTCCATGGTGCTAGCTGGCCCGGAGGCGCATCGGGCGCGACCGGAAGGGACTTAGGCAGACCAGCAGCGCGGTCTCGGCAAGCAAGGCAAGGAGCGCGCCGATCGCCACTCCGCAGGCGATCGCGCTGGGGCTCAGGGGCACGGTGTAACTGTATTCTGCGCGAGTCTCATCGAGGATCTGCGGATCCGGGTGCAGAATCACGTGCAGGATCTGGCGCACGAGTGGAACCCGCAACGCAGCCAACTCCGCCGAGAGTGCGGTCAATCGCGCGTAGAGGCTGCGGATATTCTGCGCCTCGCTCTTGAACGCCGGATCCGCGCTCGCCTCGTGATGCGCAATCAAGGCGCCCACGTCACCGCCGAAATATTGATCGGCGGTTTGTTGAAAGCCGCTGAAATTCCTGAGCGCCTCGCTCTGATGCGCGCTCACCCGCTTGACGTATTGGTCGACGAAGCCCGGCACCTGAACGCCAACCAGCAAGCCGATGGAAAACACGATCAAACGCAAATAGCCGGTCAACATCGACCACACCTCTCGTCAATTGTGCGGCGGGCGCGGGTCTTCGCCGCATCGCGGAAGATGATACGCTGCCGGGTGAACCAGATCACGGGGATATCGTCCCATGGAAAAAATCGCCGGTGTAGCCATCTTTCTCGTGGGGCTGCTGATTCTGTTTTTCGGCGCGAGCACCGGTCGCGAAGGCGGCATGATGGTCTACGGCGTGCGCGTGCCGTCATGGGCCGACAAACTGCTCCAATACGGCAGCGGCATCGTCTCGATCTGGTTCGGCGTCCAGCTGTTCTTCGGCAACGCGCACTTCTTCTAGGGGGGCGACGCGAGCGGTCCGCTATTGAGTCGCATTCGGGGCCTTGGACTCGCCCGGTGCCTTGGGCGCGCGCGGTGCCTTGGACGCGCCCGGTGCTTTGATCGCCGCCAGCGCGTCGTACAAGCTGGCGTCGGGATGCGCCGAACACTGTTTGGCCAGGGCGGCGGAGAAGTGCGGCAGAACTTCCGCGTTGATGACGTGCCCGCCCGCCTTGCCGACCGAAAAACCGTACAGCCACATCATGATCGTCGTCGCACTTTGCGGATCCGACTGGACCATGTCGGCGTGGCGGGACTCGAACACCGTGCATCCCAAGGTCGCCAGATCCATGGGATTGGTTTCCACCAGCTTGACCGCCGCGACGGAGTCGAGCAGCGAAGACGCGGGGTGGGCTTTGCATTCCGAATCGAGCGCGTTGCCGAACTGCTGCAAGGCATTGCCGTACATCGCATGGGCTCCGGACTTTGCCACCGCGAACCCGAAGAGCCACATGACCACGTTCACGGCGTCGTCACCTTGCGCCGCCGCGGCCTCGGCGGCCGCCGGGGTGGGAGGATTCATCAGTGTGTTCTCGTATTGGTCGCAGGTCATGCTGCCGAGACTGATTTCGCTGGCACGACTGGCCCAAGGCAGCAAGAGGCAGACCGCGACGAGCGCGGCGGCGGCGTATTTCATGAGATCTCCGATCGTTTCAAGAGGTGGGCTTGGACACTCGGGCGCGATTCGGCGCCGTGCTCCAGGCGATCAAGGCGAGCAGCGCGAGCTGCACCGGCAGCCGCAGCACCAACAGCCAATAGGGGACGCCGAAGTCGCCGGCATGCTGCAGCATATAGATGTTTGCCGGCGTCACCGCGATCGTGAGTGCGAACAGACCCCAGCCCGCGGCACGTCGGGTCCGGTACGACAACAATCCGGCCGCACCGAGCAACTCGAAAACCCCCGTCACGAGTACCGTGAGTCGCGGCTGCGGGATCGAGGGCGGGACGATGCGCATCTCTTGGTCGGTCAAAGCGAAGTGAGCAATGCCGCCGACGAGGAACCACAGGAAGACGAAACCGAGGCCCGCAATTCTTGGGCGGCTCGAGGAGAGGAAAGTCGGGCCGGTGGTCTTCGGCGGCGTCATGGCTCAATCGCAGGGGCAGTGTAGCCGCGACAGACCGCCGCGAGCTTGTTGCCATCCGGGTCGCGAACATAGGCGGCATAAAAATCCGGATTATAGTGCGTTCTCAAACCCGGGGGACCCGCGCACGCGCCTCCCATCGCCAACGCGGCGCGATGGAATTCATCGACGGCCCGCCACGACGACGCCGACAGGGCCACCATGACGCCATTGCCCGGTGTGGCCGGGGCGCCATCGAACGGCCGGCAGAGCCACAGCGCAAGCTCGTCGACGCCGGCACGTTGATAGGTGCCCCATCCCGCCCAGCCTTCCCAACCGGCCTCCCCGCCGAGGTCGCAGCGGGCATACCCCAAAGCGCCCAGAGCGGCATCATAGAAGCGGATCCCCCGCTCGAGGTCATTGGTCCCGAGGCAGATATAGTTGAACATCAAGCAATACTGCGCACTGCGGGCGGGGGTCCTTGGACCGACATCGATTGGTGCCCTGAGAGAGATGGCTGCGGGGCCGGACGGCCCCTTGGCCTCGCTAGCGCTCGGCTCGCCGTTCGCTGCGCTCCGCCGACCGCCATCGCCGCGGCGCGGCGCTGTCGTCGAACTCCCTTGTCTTTTGTCGGGAGTTCGAATGGAAGGCTACTGGCGGGCCGGTACATCGAGCATTCCTTGGACCGACATCGATTGGTGCCCTGAGAGAGATTCGAACTCCCGACCTATTGTTTACAAAACAATTGCACTACCGCTGTGCTATCAGGGCGCCGAGCAGAGTATAGCGCCTTATGCATCGCGCCATAAACCTGCGGCGGCGCGGCAACCCGCGGCAACCCTCTGTTAAGTAGCGTACAGATCGTGCCGCTTCGTCCCGACATCATCAGTGTTTGATCATAACGAGGTTCCACAGATGAAATCGAAGAAGTATGCGGTGACGGGGGCATTACTCGTGGCTGCGCTGGCGAGCCAGGCGGTCTTTGCGGCATCGAAGGCGGAAATCGATGCCGGCGTCGCCCGTGCGCGTCACGAGTTCAGTCACCTAGACCCCCAGAATCGGGCTTTGGCGCACAAGGCCTACGGCGAACTCGTGTTCCCCGAGTTGACGAAGGGCGGCGTGGGTGTCGCCGGTGAATTCGGTGAGGGCGCCCTGGTCGTGCACGGCAAGACGCAGGCCTACTACAGCCTCACGGCGGCCTCCATCGGCTTGACGCTGGGCGGCGCGCAGCACAGCGAGATCTTGCTGTTCATGACGCCGGATGCGCTCAATAAATTCGAGAACACCAAGGGCTGGTCGGTTGGCGCCGATGCGGGTGTCGCGCTGATCTCTTCCGGCAGCGACAAGTCCTACGACACGGAGACCCTCAAGAAGCCGATCCTCGCGTTCGTCTTCGGTGAGAAGGGACTGATCGGCGACGCCTCGGTGGAAGGCGCGAAGATCAATCAGATCGTTCGCTAGAGTTCCGGGCCGAGCACGATCGGCGAGCCATCGGCGAATCGCTCGTGACGGAATGGCGCCGGATCGACCGAAGGCGTGTCGCCCGTGGCGAGCTGGGCGGCCAAACGCCCGGCGGCGGGTCCGATACCGAAGCCATGCCCTGAAAATCCCGTCGCGACGACGAGGCCCGGCAACGAGGCGATGGGGCTGATGTAGGGAATGACATCCGGCGTCACGTCGATGTATCCGGCCCAGTGCTGGACGACGGGCACGTCCCGGAAAACCGGAAACAAGGTTTGCATCGCGGACAGCGCTTGACCGTTCAAGGGCGCGTGCGGAGCCGGATCCAGCACGCGTCGCTCCTCAAACGGACTTGGCCCATCGAGCCGCCAGCGGCGGGGCGTACGCCATTCGAACAGGGACTGGGCGTTCCAGCGAGGATTGAGGGCGGTGGCTTCCTTGCGTATCGTCGGCCAGAACTCGCGCAGGTACCGCCACGAGTCCGGGACGATCGGGACGATGTAGCCGGAACCCTTCGCGAGCGTATAGCCGCCGTCGAGTCGCTTGCGATAGCCGACCTCGCTCGAGTAACCGCAGGTCGAGGGACCGCCGGCCAGGGGTGCGGTACGCATCACGGACGACAAGACTTTCAGCTGCGGCAAGCGCAGGCCGAGATTCGCGCAAAACAAGCTCGACCAGGCGCCACCGGCCAAGATCACGGCCTCGCAGGCGATCGGACCGCGCTCGGTGACGACGCCGCGGACGCGGCCGCCCGCGAGTTCCAGCCCCCGGACCGCACAGTGGGTCATGATGATCGCGCCCCGACGCTGCGCGGCGCGCGCGATCGCAGGGGCCGCCCGTTGCGGCTCGGCACAGCCGTCCGTGGGAACATACAGACCGCAGCGGAAACTGCGTGTCGCGCCCGGCAGCAAGGCCGCCAGTTCGGCGCCTCGAACGAGGCGGGTGCCGATATCGTAGGGTCGCGCCATCGCGAGCCACGTCTCGTAGTAGCGTTCGTCCGCCTCCGTAGCGCCGATATACAGGCAGCCACACTCGCGAAAGCCGGTCTCGAATTCCGTCACCCGGTTCATGTCCCGCCACAGCGCCAGGCTCTGAACGATCAGGGGCATTTCCCGCTCGTCGCGCCCCGCCTGACGGCACCAGCCCCAATTACGGCTCGACTGCTCCCCGGCGATAGGGCCCTTTTCGCAAAGCACGACGGGGATGCCGCGCTCGGCGAGGCTGAGTGCCGCCGACACGCCGATGATGCCGCCGCCGATGATCACGACGGTGGCAGCGCTTGGCAAGACTTCGTCGGGAACGATCGAATCGACGTCGGGGCCCATCGCGGTATGATCCCGGCATCATCGGAATGATGCAACGCCAGACCTGCGGTAGATGCCACCACCGATAGCCGATCTCGCGGACCTGACCCGGGCCGTCCTGGAACCCCTGGACTCGCCGCTCGTCGCGTCCTTTCTCGCGGACTGGCCACGTTTTCGGCGTTCGCGATCCGTCGAGCCGAGATCCCTGCCGGTTCTGCGCTGCCTCGCGCGCATCGCCGATGCCCCGCCGCGCGTCGCCCCGGAACTCGTTGCCGCCTTGCGGGATTCCACAGCCGCACTGGCATGGCGGCAAACTTATACCGCGCAGGAATTGCCCGCGGACTTCTTCGACAACTACGGATACACGGAAATACTCGGCACGAAAGGACCCCGTTGCAGCGATCGCCTCGCCGCCGGGTTTCTGTTGCTGGGCCCCGATACCTTTTATCCGCGTCATCGGCACGAGGCGGAGGAGCTCTATCTGCCCCTGTACGGACGAGCCGACTGGCAGCGAGGCGATACGGCCTGGCAGAGCCGAGAACCTGGAACACTGATACACCATCGTAGCGAGGAACCGCACGCGATGCGTACCGCAGCGGAGCCTCTGCTGGCGCTCTATCTGTGGCGCGGGGCGGATCTCGCGCAGAAAGCGCGACTCGGTGATTGAGGCCTGGGCCTCGGCCTGACCGCCGCCGGGCCGAGCTCAGGGACCGGGGTTCGAGGCGCGTTCCTGCGATTCGCTCTCCCGGCGGCGCGATTCGAATTCATCGCCGGGCAGCCATTCGACCGTCTGCGGTAGCGTCAACGCCTCCCAGCCCAGGGCGTAACCGAACCGGGCGAGCGCTGCATTGCTGGAGAAATCCATGTCGGCGCGATACTCGTCGCTCGGCTGATGATAGTGCTTGGCGGTGTAGTCCTCGGCTTGTTCCTTGCCCCATTCGGGCGGATGGCCGAACCACTTCAGCGCGGTATTGATCGAGAAGGCAGGGACGCCGGCGCGCGCGAGACTGAAGTGATCGGATCGGTAGTAGTGACCCGCACCGGGTTCCGGATCGGCCTGAATTTCGTAGCCGAAGGCAGCCGCGGTCTTCTCCACGGTCGGATAGAACGTCGTCCGTTCGGCGCCGGTGACGTTCACCGACGCCGGCAGGCCGATCGGCGGCACGGCGTCGAAGTTGAGATCCAGGGCGATGTCCGCCGCGGGGATCGGCAAATGCTTGCCCCAATAATTCGAGCCGAGCAAGCCTTTCTCCTCCGCGGTCACCGAGACGAAGATCACCGGGTGTGGCGGCTTCGCCGGGGAGGCCGCGTAAGCGCGGGCGAGTTCCAGGAGAATCCCGCAACCCGTCCCGTTGTCGACCGCCCCGTTGTAGATGTTGTCACCACTGCGCGCGGGGTCGATGCCGAGGTGATCGTAATGGGCGCTGTAGACGACGGCTTGCCGCGGCGGTCCCGCATCCGTGCCCTTCAAGATCCCGACGACGTTGTTCGACTCGAAGGGGCGCACTTTGCTGACGATCTGCGCCTTCAAACGCACCGGCAACTCCCGCGGCCTGAAGTTTCGTGTGCCGGCCCGCGTGAACTCGCGGTCGATATCGAGACCCGAGGCGCTGAAGATCTTGCGCGCCACATCCCATTGGATCCACGAGGCCGCTGCGAGCTTCGGGTCGGTGTCGTCGCGCAAATACACCTCTTCCCCGCTCCAGGAATTGCGCACGACGTCCCAGGGGTAACTCGCCAGATCCGTGCGATGCACGATCAACACACCGACGGCGCCCTTGCGCGCGGCCTGCTCGAACTTGTAGGTCCAGCGACCGTAATAGGTCATGGACTCGGCTTTGAAGAACTTGGGATCCTTGGACGGGGGCTCGTTGACGAACAACAGGAGCACCTTGCCCTTGACGTCGATGCCGCGGAAATCGTCCCAGCGGTATTCGGGGGCGTCGATGCCATAACCCACGAACACGATCGGCGCATCGATGTCCACGCCCGAGGTCTGGGTCTGATTGTTGGTGACGAAGTCGGTGCCCAGTTGCAAAACGATCGGCTCTCCGTGCGCCGGCTCGAGGGCGAAGGTCGTGGCCGGCAGGGTATGCACGCCCGTGAACCGCACCTTCTGCAGGTAGCCGCCGGCATCTCCGGCCGGCGCGAGGCCATCGAGCGCGAACTGGGTGGCAATGTATTGGGCGGCAATGTCGCCGCCGCGCGCCCCGGTCCCGCGGCCCTCGAGTAAATCATCGGCGAGGAAACGCACATGGGCGCGAATGTGTTCGGCATCGATGCTGAGGATGCTGTGCTCGACGGCAGCCGGTAATCCCAGTCGGGCGATCGCAGCGGACGTGGCCGCGTCGCCGGCGGCGCCCGCTGCCGAGGCCGCGGCCGCCTGCGTCTCGAGGGACGACGCACCGGGATTGGCGGCCCGCGTGGCCATCGCAGTGGTGGACAGCAGGGCCATCGTCAATATCGTGCCTAGGCGTGAGTGCATCGATTGTCCTCGAGTCTGTTTCGGCGCTGAATAACATGATACATAGTCAACATGAACCAACACAGAACTTCACTGGCCTCGTTGACCCTTTGCGCAATCGCCTGGCTGTCGAGCGCCGAGGCGGCCACCACGGCGCCCGTCGATCCGGCTCTGGCAGCCGCGGTCGCGGACCCGGCGCGCACGCCGGCGTTCGTGGCGCGCGACGTCGCGCGCCACCCGGCGGCGGAACTCAGCTTCTTCGGCATCAAACCCACCGATACGGTCGTGGAATTGTGGCCGGGCGGCGGCTATTGGACCGAGATCCTGGGCGCGTATCTCGCGCCGCAGGGGACCTACTACGTCGCTTTGCCCCCGGCCGGCAATGCGGAGGAGGATTCGGGTGTCGCGAAGTGGCGGGCTCGCGTGGCCGGCCAGAAGGATCGTCTCGGTACCATCCACGAGACGACGCTGGGACGAGACCACTACGAGATCGCGCCGGCGGGCTCGGCCGATCTGGTCCTGACTTTCCGCAATTTGCACAATTGGATGGACGATGGGTACGCGGCCGAAGCGCTCGCGGCCTGCTTCAAGGCCTTGAAGCCGGGCGGGATCCTCGGCATCGAAGAGCATCGCGGACGCAATGACCGCCCGCAGGATCCCAAGGCGAAGGACGGTTACGTGCGGCAGGACTACACGATCGCACTGGCGAAGAAGGCCGGCTTCCGTCTCGTCGGCTCGTCCGAGATCGATGCCAATCCTCGCGATACCAAGGACTGGGTCGACGGCGTCTGGACCCTGCCGCCCACCTTGTCCCAGGGGGACAAGGACAAGGCGCGCTATCTCGCGGTCGGCGAAGCCGACAACTTCGTGTTGCGCTTCCGCAAGCCCAAGCACTGATCAGCGCAGCAGCGTCTCCAGGGATTGGGCCAGTTCGGTCGAGTCCGGCGTGACGTCGCTGTCGTAATACGCCGTGACCCTGCCCTGCGGGGAAACCAGGTATTTGTTGAAATTCCACGAGGGTTCGTGTCCGCTCTGGCGGATGAGTTCGCGGAAGACGGGATTCGCGGCGGGCCCCTTGACGGGCAGCGGTGCCAGCATCGTGAAGGTCACGCCATAGTTGACGTAACAGACCTGCGCGGTTTCCGCCTCGTCCTTGGCTTCTTGATTGAAATCGTCGGAGGGGAAGCCGACGATCACGAGGCCGCGCTGGCGATAGCGCTCGTACAGGGTCTCCAGACCTTTGAACTGAGGCGTATAGCCGCAGTGGCTCGCCGTATTCACGAGCAGCAGCGGCCGTCCCGGAAACGCCTTGCAGATGTTGACGGTCTCTTCCGAGTGCAGTTTCTTGAAATCATGATTGAGATAGGCCGGGCAGTCGGCGGCGCGCGCCGTGGTGGCGGCGCAGAAGACGACCAACACCCAATGGCGCGGCTTGAACATCGTAACTCCCGTAACCAGAATTCGAGAGGCGCAGTATAGGACCCGGCGCATCGGTCTCTGAAGGCCGCCGCGATCACCCTGCGGAGTGGACGATTTCACGACAGCCGTAGGATAATTGCGGCATCCCATCCCCTGCCGAGGACGACCGTATGATCAAGCTGCGCCGCCGCGCCTTATCCCTGGGATTGCTGCTGATGAGCTGCGGCTCATGGACGCACGCCGCGACGCAG
>Ga0209208_10001966_pt1 | contig 29365 bp, 28 predicted proteins | sample S1TSphfallax_3_FD_187694 | JGI IMG/M metagenome (GOLD analysis project Ga0209208, IMG submission 187694) | Host-associated microbial communities from peat moss isolated from Minnesota, USA - S1T2_Fd - Sphagnum fallax MG (SPAdes) (version 2) | ecosystem: Host-associated > Plants > Peat moss >...
AATACGGGGTATTTTCAAACTCGAAATACATCTTGCGTTTAATCGCAATAGCTTCCAACAATGCGGCCATAAATCCCCAATCCATTCTCGATCCGTTGCCGGCAGTGGCTTGTGAAACGCCATCTCTCCTGTTGGCAAGCGCTTCCAGAATATCAGGCGAGTTCCACTCCCGATCCGCGCTCAAAACCGCGCACCGCCTGCGCCGCAATCCGGCGCAGCTCCGGCAGCACATCTCCCAACGCCACCGGAGCCGCATCCCGCGTTCCCAATGCGAAGTAGACCTTCCGGTACTGCTCGTAAAGCCGCTCGTAGACAGCCGCCGCGCCCGGTTCCGGCTCGACCGTCCGCAGCGGCAGGCAAACCGCCTCCTGCGCCGCCTCAATGCTGGGGTACGCCCCCGCCGCCAGCAGCGCAAATATCCCCGAGCCAATGCTCGTCGGCACACGCGCAGGCACCAACACCGGTTTGTTCAGCACGTTGGCGTACACCTGGTTCAGCACCTCGTTCTTTTGCGGAATTCCGCCGGCATTGATGACCCGGTCCACGCGCACACCGTGCTCGGCCATCCGCTCCAGAACGATCCGCGTATGGAACGCCGTCCCCTCGATCGCGGCATACAGCTCGTCTTGCGCGGTGTGCAGCAGATGCCAGCCCAGCGTCACGCCGCCCAGTTCAGGATTGACCAGCACCGTCCGGTCGCCATTGTCCCAGCTCAGGCGCAGCAGCCCGGTCTGCCCGGCGCGGTACGCTTCGAGCCCTTCAGAAAGCGCCGCCACGCTGCTTCCCGCGCGGCGCGCAATCGACTCGAATATATCCCCCGTAGCCGAAAGCCCGGCCTCAATCCCCGTAAACGCCGGATGCACACTGCCCGGCACTACCCCGCAAACTCCCGGCACCAACTCCGTCTGCTTGGCCATGGCGACGATGCAGGTCGAGGTACCGACCACGTTGACCACGTCGCCCTCGCGGCAATGCGCCCCGATCGCGTCCCAATGCGCGTCGAAAGCGCCCACGGGGATCGGAATTCCCGCATGAAGTCCCAGTTCCGCCGCCCACTTCGCGGAAAGATGCCCGGCAATGCGGTCGGAAGTCAGAAACTCTCCGCCCATCTTCGCGCGTACCCCGGCCAGCAACGGGTCGACGGAGACGAGAAATTCCTCGGGCGGAAAACCTCCCCACCTCGGGTTCCACAGCCACTTGTGTCCCATGGCGCAGACGCTGCGCTTCAACTCCGCCGTCGAAGCGACGCCAGCCAGCGTCGCCGCCACCATGTCGCAGTGCTCCAGAGCGGTCACAAACAGCCCGCGCTTGTCGGGATTGTGGCGGAGCCAGTGCAGCAGCTTGGCCCAGCCCCACTCATGCGAGTAGACGCCGCCGCACCAGTCGATGGCCTCCAACCCAACGGCGTGCGCGCGGGCTGTAATCTCCTCGGCCTCAGCCTTCGCCCGATGGTCGCACCACAGGTAGTAGTCGTCCAGCGGCTCCAGTCCCTCGCCCACCGGGATCACGCTCGACCCAGTCGTATCCAGCGCGATCGCCATAATGCCCTCGCCGGCCACGCCCGTCTCGTCCAGCACCGCGCGTATGGCCCGCACCAGCGCCCGCATCTGGTCCTCGTGCGATTGCGTGGCAAAATCCGGATCGTCCCGCCGCCGATGCAGCGGATAATCCGCCGAAGCCGTCCCAATCGGCCCCTGCTGGCCATGCACCAGCGTGACGCGAACACTGAGCGTTCCAAAATCGACGCCGGCAACGATCGGCATGAGGCGATGCTCCGAGAAAACGGTTTCTCAAACTCCCCGAAGTTTAACCCATGCCCACAAAATCTGTCATAGCGCCCGAGCCAGGGCGGCCATGAGCCAGTAACTGTTACTTAAGACCCGAAAACGCGTACCCGTCGCGCCATCGACAAAAGGAAAAGCCGTAGCAAGATAAGGGTTAGTTGGATGGCGAAACCTTCCACGCCGCCCGGATACTTAGGACGAACTCAAGGTTTTTCGGACAAATCTCTTCCCCGGAAAACAGAAATTCGGCCCTGCGGCCCGCTTTTTTCGCGGCACGCGAGAGTTCAGGAGAGTCGACATGCACGCTTCCTTCCACATCCCGTCCAACCCGCTCGCGCTTCCGGCATTTCCGCGCGGCAACCGCCGTTTTTCCTTCGCGCTCGGCGCCGCGCTCATCGCAATCAGCACGACCGCAGCTACCGCGCAGCCGGCCATTCGAACTCTCAAAGGCGCCAATCAACAAACCGCCTACGGCTCCTCCTTCGCGGTTCCACTCGCAGTCTGGGTGACCGAACAAGTCACCGAACAAGTCACCGGAAAAGCCGCGCAACTGTCTCTTGCCGGCGTCGAGGTCCACTTTTCCGCTGGACCCGGAATCGCCCTGAGCTCTTCTTCCGCCATCACCGACCGGCATGGACTGGCCGCCGTCACCGCGATCGGCACAGCCGCGGGCGACTCCAGCGCCAGCGCGCAAATCTCCGGCCTTCCGTCTACCTCGGTCCGCTTCGAGGGCCTGCGCGTGAACAAAGCCGTCCTCACCGTAGTCCCCGCCGATCTCGCCAGCACTGTCGGCAGCAAAGTTCCGCCCATCGCCAGCTACACCATCCGCGGCTTCGTCAACGGAGACACCGAGGCCTCCGCGCAAATCACCGGCGCGCCCGTGCTCACCACCACCGCCAAAGACACGAGCCCGCTCGCCAACTACGCCATCAAGGGCGGCGTCGGCACACTCTCCGCACCCAACTACAGCTTCGTCGCCGGCTTCGGAACCCTGGCCATCTCCGCCGCGCCGAATGCCCCGATCCAGCCAACCCCGGCGCAGGAAGCCACGCTCGACATCGGCACCGAAGTGGCGCCTGTCCGCCCGGCGCTCGGAGACGGCCCCATATCGCTCCACGAACCCGCGTTTCTCGCCGGCCTGCACGGCCAATCCGGAGTTTTTGTCCAGACCGCGATCTGGCAACGCACCGCCAAAACTTCCAGTTCTCCGTTGGCCGCTCCCGTTAAGGATGCCAACTTCGCCAAGCTCGACGCGGCGCCGTCCATCGCGACCGCTCCGGTGCGCCCCGCCGGCCTGAACCAGACGGTCGCTCCGGCATCGAAGGGTTCGAGCCCTCCCGTCCGCACAGCCGTCGCCAATCCCGCGTCGGCTGCGCCCAAGACTTCCAGCGTTTCGGTGCGGTCTGCCGCTTTGAACGGCGCGCCCGCCATGACGGCCGGCGAGACACCTTCGTACGCCAACGCCGCCATTCGCAAGGCCTTCAACCCGCCCGGTGCCAAGTAACTCCAACCCAAACGCGCAAGAAAAACGGCCCCGCGCTTTCACGCGGAGCCGATCCCGATTTTGAGGTCGATCCTCTTACGCTTCGATAGCCGTCAAAGCCGGATAATCCGTGTAACCCTTTTCCCCGCCGCCGTAAAATGTGTTCCGATCCGGAGCATTGAGATCCGAATCCTCGCGGAAACGCTCCACTAAATCGGGGTTCGCAATAAACAGCCGCCCAAACGCGATCGCATCCGCGAATCCTTCGGCGATCGTCTCCTCCGCCATCGCCGCCGTGTACCCGCCAGCCGAAATCAGCACACCCGCGAACGCCTCGCGAAAAACTTGCGCGGTCAAGGGCTTCGAATCGTCCGTGGCCGACCCGCCGCCAGCATCGCTCGAGCGCGGCTCGATCACATGCGCATACGCGATGCCGCGCGAGGAAAGCTGTTCCAGAACGTAGGTGAACAGCGCCACGGGGTTCGAGTCGCCCATATCGGAGAAGGTCCCATACGGCGAAAGCCGCACACCCACGCGCCCCTTGCCCCACACGCCGATCGCCGCGTCCGTCACTTCCAAGAGCAGCCGCGCCCGATTCTCGATCGACCCGCCATACTCGTCCGTCCTCTGGTTGGTCTTGTCCTCCAAGAACTGGTCCAGCAGATAGCCGTTCGCCCCGTGAACCTCCACGCCGTCGAATCCCGCCGCCAGAGCATTCACGGCTGCCCGCCGGTAATCCTCGACAATTCCCGGCAATTCGGCTGTCTCCAGCGCGCGCGGCGTCTCAAACTCCGCCTGCTGAAAATCCGCCGTCAGCGCCTTCGCCCCATCGGCAATCGCAATCGCCGAGGCCGAAACCGGCAATCCCGTCTCAGGATGCAGCGAAGTATGGCTCACCCGTCCCACATGCCAAAGCTGCAGAAAGATCAACCCGCCCTTCGCGTGAACGGCATCCGTCACCAGCCGCCAACCCTCCACCTGCTCGGCGGAATGAATCCCCGGCGCCGCCGGATACCCCTTACCCTGCCGCGAAATCTGCGTGGCTTCCGAAACCAGCAACCCGCCCGGCGTAGCCCGCTGCGCGTAGTACTCGGCATTCAATGCGTTGGGAATATCGCCAGGCTGCGTCGACCGCAAACGGGTAAGCGGAGCCATGACAACACGATGCGACAACTGGAGGTCGCCAACAGAAAGAGGAGAAAGAAGACGCGGGTAATTCGACATGGGTAGTAGATGCGCGTGGCCGCGGCTCTGATGCAGAACAAGCTCGTTTTCGGATTCAGCGGTAGACCTCGCGCCGGTGTCTTACGCCGGTAATTAAGATGCCGCTGTCTGAAAATTGCTCAAAGAACACTCGATAATCGCCACAGCGAAGCCGAAGGCCAACCTCTGGCGGCTTGAGCTTCTTCACGTCGCCCAAACGCGTACTGAGGTATTGCTCAACGCAGTGCAATATGGCGAGAGCAGTTTCACGGTCAATGGAGCGAAGCTCGGAACGAGCGACCGGCGTCCAAGCCACAGCCAGCTTTGGAACACCCGGAGAATCGCTCAAAGGCCAAACTCGCGCAATACCTCTTCGTGTGGAATGCCTTGTCCGCCAGCAAGCGAGGCGCGAGACTCCGCCAGGGCCGCGGAAGTTTCAGGGTTCAGTTCTTCTTCCTCGAACGGCGCAAGGGCCAGCGAACGCGACAGTGGCTCAACGAGCACGTCCAACAAACCCAGCACTGCCGACAGCTTCTCCTCCGGCAAGGCGTCCAGGAGGGAGTGCGCCTGCAGCCTCTGTTCAGCCAAATCGAGTCCCATTGTCGCGCTCCTCCCAGAAGCGTTGCCCCGACAGATATGCCTGATCCGTCCCGTCATCCAAAATTGTATTGCAGGTCCCGTTCTCACGGATACCGATCTCAGTATCAGACTCCATGGGCAAGGCAACGCAACACCAAGACAGCCGTACGGCCTCAATTCATAAAACAGCCTCGGGGATCAATGCGGAAGGCTTGTGGGACTTCCATTCGCAGAACGCGTCGAAAGCCCAAAAGTCTGGCTCCCGGCTGTCCGACAGAGCCTGTCTCATATCATCTGAGAATTTCAGATAGACGGACGCTGGCGGCTTCTTGCCTATCTCGTAGCCGTAACCCAACATGGTCTCCCTTACCCGCCGATTTAGTACCGGCCACTCCCTGCGCCCGTTGCCATACACGGTCAGCATCTTTGAAAGCACGTTGTAACCTAAGCCCTTGACCCAGTGGTTTCCTCCGGAAAGCACGGACTTAATTGCCTCCTCGTCTGGATTAGAGGCGAGAGTCTGAAATGCGAGTCGTAGCTTCTTATATTGTTTAGACATTTGCGTATTGATCGGCACTATCCAGCCGAATGCTTCAATCCCGTAGAACTCCTCCCACCCTGCCTTCGTAAAATCGAAGTCGGGCATTCTTAGCGCTCTCTTGATTTTTTTGGCCCCGGCTTTTCTTGCTTCGAGTGCCTTTTTGCCCTCCTCCGTCTTGATGAAGGACTGGAAGTCTGCGATGAAACTATCGCGATTCCAGTCATTTGCCGCACTCCCGGAATTCAAAAGACCCTTATCAATTTCCTCGTCGAGTTCCTTTGATAACTGAATATCAATAGAAGTCGGTTCCTTTGGGGATTTATATAGCTTTCGATAACGATTGATGATTCTACGATTCAAAGTTACGCGGCTGAGGCCGGTAAACCAATTATCAAGCTCGGAGAGCATTGTCTTGTTTTCGACATAAGCTCCGCATTCGATGTTCTTCGATTGGCCGCCAGAAGTAAGGTTGCCGGAGCCGACTATCGCAAATCCACGGTCGCGCCCTTGCCGCGCGATCAAAACCTTCGGGTGAAAGACGGGCTTTCGAGGAGCAACTGAAACGTTGAATTTTCCAGGGTTCTCCTCGGCTAACCTGAGCCACTCTTCCAGCAATTCTGGCTGGGTGATGTTCCCGTTAAGTCCAACGATGATGTCAACGGTCTTTTCCCCGGCCAATACATCTTCGTGGATTTCGGCCCATCCCGAAAGCGTTGCAAATGCTGTGGCAATCTTCACACATTTTGCCGAATGAAGGCCTTCTTTTGGGGCTACTCCGTTCGGAATCCCGATAGTTGCAATGAGAGATTTCATCATTGCAAGACTAACTCATGGCGGTAGTCTCCGCGCTTATCCCGGAACTGCTTTTGCTGGCACGCCCAGCCACTACTTCGCCGGCTTGTTATGCGCCACGATGCTCTTCAGCCGCTGCTCAAGTCCGCCATCGGGCTGCGGAGCCGCCGGGGAAGCGGCGCTCGGCTTGGCCGGCCCAGGATTGGCTGCCGCTTTCGCGTCGGGTTTCGTGTCGGGTTTCGCGTCCGGCTTCGCCTCCGGCCCAGCCGCTTTCCCCTCTCCCTTGCCGTCGTTTGCCGCAACCGCCGGCGGCGTCTCCGCCCACTGCACGATAAGCGAAATCCGCCGGTTCGAGGGGTCCAGCGGATCGTTCTTCACCCGCAGCATCTGATCCGCGTACCCGCGAACCTGAGAAATCTGGTTCGCCCCCACCCCATCGGCCTGAAGTAGCCGCCGCGCCGCGTTCGCACGGTCCGCCGAAAGCTCCCAGTTCGAGTACCCGTTGTCCGCCGAATACGGCTGCGCGTCGGTATGCCCCTCCAGGAGCAGCTTGTTCGGCAGCGGCTTCAACTGGGCCGCCAGCAGGTTCAGCAGTTCCTGACCGCTCTCGCTCAACTTCGCGCTGCCGCTCTGGAAAAACGTCCCCTTCTTGTCCTCGATCAGCTCAATCCGCAGCCCTTCCGGGGTGATGGTGATCTCGATCTGCTTCGACAGCTTCTCCAGGTTGTTCTGTTCCCTGATCTTCTTCTCGATCTGCTCCTTGAGCTTCTGCACATTGGTCTTGTCGAGCGTCACGCTGTCGGCGTCGCCCATCTTCGCCGAACCGGTCTCCTTCTGCGCGCTCTTCGGATCCTGAAAGTAACCCGCGACCGCCTTCTTCACCTTCACGCTCGAATTCAGCAGCCACAGCACAATAAACAGCGCCATCATCGCCGTCACAAAATCGGCATAGGCCACCTTCCACGCGCCTCCGTGATGGCCGCCGTGCCCGCTGACCTTCTTAATGACGATAATGGGCCGCTTGTCCGCCACGCCGGGTACTCCTTATGCCGCCGCGGGCTCAGCCGCCGCCGCACCGCCGCCCTTGCAGGCTTTTTCCATCTCCGCAAACGAGGGCCGCACATGCGCAGGGATCGCCCGCCGCGCAATCTCGATGGCGATCATCGGCGCCTGCCCCTTCAAAAACGCCAGCATCAGCACCCGCAACACCTGCAAATATTCGTTGTGCTCATCGGCGCCCTTGGTCATATTCGCCGCCAGCGGCCCCACCAGCCCATAACACATCAGAATGCCCAGAAACGTGCCCACCAGCGCCGCCGCAACCTTGTGACCAACCTCCTCGGGAGGTCCCCCGATCGCGCCCATGGTAATCACCACCCCCAGCACCGCCGCCACAATCCCCAGGCCGGGCAGCGCGTCGGCCACGGTCGAAAGCGACGCGATCGGCATCGCCGCCCCGTGGTGATGCACCTCCATATCCCGCTCCATCATCTGGTCCATGTCGAAGGGTTCAACGCCGCCGGTAATCGCCATGCGCAGCGTGTCGCAGACAAACTCCTGAACATGATGGTCCTTGAGGAATGCCGGATACCGCTTGAAAATCTCCGATTCCTTGGGCTTCTCCACATCGTTTTCAACCGCCAGCAGCCCTTCCTTGCGGATCTTGTTCAGAAACTCGAACATCATCTTCAGCGTGTCCAGGTACCGCGCCTTGCCGAACGGCGAAGGCTTCAGCACCCCAAGCACCCCTGGAATCATCGCCTTGATGATGTGCAAGGGGTTGGCGATCAGCAGTGTGCCCAAGGCCGCCCCGCCGATGATAATCAGCTCCGCCGGCTGCACCAGCACCGCGAGGTTGCCCTTCTCCATTAGATACCCGGCCACAATGGCGCCAAAGACCACCACGATGCCTATGATTGCGAACATTCCCGTCCCCCTTCGAAGGCTTTGCTGCCAATCCGATTTCCGCCCAGCGCCACGCTCTCCAGCATCCCGCGCTGCGCCCGCTCGAGCAGGCAGCGCAGCGACTCGTCCTCCGCCGCGTGCGCCGCGCCAATGCTCACCGTCAACGGCACCCGGTCGCCCCACCAGCGAAACTCCGCCGTCCGCGCCAGCCCGCTCAGCCGCTCGGCGTGCGCGGCCAGCATCGCCGGCGTGCGCTCATGGCACAACGCCAGAAACTCATGCGTACCCCACCGGCCCAGAATCTCCGTAGGCTTCAGCCCATGCAGCAGCGACCTCTCCAGGATCTCCAGCATCGCCTCCGCCGCGTCCCGTCCATGCGTCCTGCGCAGTGTCGCCGCCTGGTCCACAGCGATCCACAGCAGTCCAAATGGCACTCGATTGGTACGCCACTCCTGCCACGCCTCGTCGAGCCGCGCCTCCATATCCGCCTGGCTCGATTCGACGCGGTTCTCATACCCACCCTCGTCCTCGCTCGCGCCATGGGGCAGCGTGTCGATTTCTTCGATCGGATGAAACCGCAGCAGCGTGCCAAATCGCTTGCCCAGCGCATCCCGCAGCGGAGCCCGGCGCAGCATCGCCGGCAAGGAATGCCCCAGTTTATGCCGCAGAATTACCAAGAGCGGCCGCTCCGATGGCCCCGCCGCATCTCCGCCCCGCAGCCTCGACATAGCCCCGGAATGATGCTGCGTGTCGATCTGATATGCGCCGCTGGGCAACGCGCGCGCGAGCAAATCCGCGCGCAGATACCCGGTCATCGCCTCCGCGGCCGTGTTCCAGAAAAGCACCCGCGATTCCGCGTCGAGCACGCCAATGCCCTCTTCCAGATGGCTCAGCGCCGCCTCCAGGATCTCTACCCGAATTGCCGCCTTATCCGTCACGCACACTGCCCCAAAGACCGCCTGAGCGATCTATCGGCGGTAGCGCAGTCAACTTGACCTGGGATACGTCACGTCAGAGCCGGAATTCCAAAAACGGCTTTATCGGCAGCGATTCCGGGAACAGGACCGTCCGGACAGACTGGCCTCAGAGCACGCTCTCCGCGCCAAACTCCATCAGGTCCGGCTCGGCCATATCCGGCTCCGTCCACAGCAGAATCGCCTGCGGCAGCGTCTGAGAAATGACCACCAGCCCCAGCACCAGACCGTACAGATAGATCGCGGGGCCGCCCGGCAGCCACATCAGCAGCCTGGGCGCATTCGCCTGCCAGTCGGCAATCAGCCAGATCGCCGCCAACCCGCTCGCAAGCCCCTGGTACGCGGTGTAATGGGCGCGGTCGCGCTGCTGCGTCTCCCGCTCATCGTTGCAATACTCGTTCTCCTCCGGCTCCGGCCCGTACAGGCGCAACCCAAGCGCAAGAAACGGCGGCGGATCGGCCTTCCGACGCGGTGCCTTGCCGCTGAACGGCTTGATCAGCCCGCCAAAGTTATACCCGCCCAGCAGCAGGCGATTGACCGCAATCGTGGCAAAGATCATGTAAACGCCTGTGATCCGCCAGCGGTCCAGAAACCACAAGCCCGTCATGGTCAGGGCCACTCCGGCATAAATCAGCACGACCAGCGTGCGCCGGTTCGACTGCGGAGCCATATCCAATCGTTTTCCCATCAACATCAGTTCTGCTCGCATGGAACCTCCAAAGTCTCGTTCGCAACGCTCGGGTCCAGGTCCGGTACGGTCCATAAGATCACCGACTGCGGCAGGCACCAGAGCGCAATCACCAGCAGAAAGGCTCCCATCGCCGCGCACACCGCGCTCCACGCTGGAAAAAACGCACTCTCTACCCCATAGGCGACAGCCGCCGCCGAACCAGTCCACCGCAACAGCGCATAGGCCGTTCGATGCGCCCGCTCTTTCACTGACTCTTCCAACTCATCCAGTCGAAGACTCTCCAGAACCGCTTTGACTCTTTCAGCCCCAAGCCGACTCTCCAGAGCTCCTGGGCCGGGAGGAAACGGAATAGGGTTGAACGGCTTGACCAGCCCCGCTGGCGAGTAGCCGCCCAGGATCGCCGGTAGCGGGAGCAGCAGCAGCAGGTCGATAGGAGTGAATCCGTGACGTTGAAAATTCAGTAGAAACGCAGTGCAAAGAAAGGGAACAGGGACGCACCAATACGCCAGGACCACGATTCGGCGTGTACGGCGCCGGGCCAGCGAAACTCCAAACAACTTGAACGGCGTAATCATCGCGGCTGCTCCTTTCTCATGTGTGCGGCCCAGCCCTCAGAGCCGTGCCCGTCCGGCACCGGCTCTACATCCGGCATCGTCCACAAAATGCAGCTTTGCGGCAAACTCATCTGCGCCACCAGAAGAAGCTCCAGCAGCACCAGCCCAAAGCGCGGCAGAAGCGCCATATCCGCCGCGCTCACCAGCAAGAACGCGATCGCTCCGCAATAAATCATCCAGAACATCCACCGGTGCGCCCGATGATGCGCTGTGTCGCGCAGTCTCGCCTCGAACTCATCCGCCGGGCCGGCAGCTTTCAGAAATCGCCGCACCAGTTCCGCCTTTTCCGGCTTCCGCGCCAGCCGCACCGCTGCCGCATCTTTCAGCCGGAAGGCGCGGCCTTCATAAAACCCCACCGCCCCACCCAGGCTGAACCCACCCAGCAGCAACGGCAGATTCGACGCAAAGCCCAGCGTGAGCAGCAACGGCACAAACGCCGTCCAATGGCTCACATCGGGCGGCACCGGAAAGCGCGAAAGCGCCGTCAGCGCAGCCAAGACCGCAAGCCAATACCCAACCAAAAACCGCCGCCTGATCGCTCGGCGATGCAGCGGAATCCCCAAAACTCTCCTGCCAATCATTCCCGCTCTCCCTTCCCGGCAAATCCATTCGGCGCAGCGCCAAAACTCACTCCAGCTTCCACGCCGCGCGTCCCGTACACCTGCTCACTCAACGGCTGAAACGGCTTCCGCGAAAAGATCGCCTCCACCGGCAGCCCAAAAAACTCCGAAAGCCCAAAGGCCAGCTTCAGGCTGGGACTATAGTCCCCACGCTCCAGAAATCCGATCGTCTGGTAGTTCACGCCGAGCGCGTCTGCCAACTGCTGCCGCGTCACTCCGCGCTCGGCGCGCAGCACCGCAATGCGGTTGAACAGCCCACTCTCCCCCGGTCCATCCTTCGAATTGATGTTTGCAATCACATCTATATATTGCGTTAACACAACAAAATTGTCAATTAAATAAACAGACGAGCATAAATGAATTGGCGTGAGCCTCTCTCACACCCCGCCAGTGCTATAAACGCTGCACGCGAAATTCACTCCCGCAGCTCGTCGCCAAAGTTCTGCTCCCCCGGCTTCAGCTCGCTTCGGCAACCCCAACCCAGCCAAAACCCAAGCTAACCCGAGGAGAAACCCCATGGGAATCATCAAGAAAATCACGCAGTACATCCCGGTCCAATGCAAAGACTACCGCCTCCGCGGAGCCCACCCCGATTGGGAGACGCACCCCTCCTGGATCGCCGGTCTCGAAGGCCTGGACGCCTACAACCACTGGGTCTGCGAAGTCGTCCTGCCCATCGCCTTCCAGTGGATCGAGGAGCACAAAGCCGATGTCTATGCCACCATCGCCGAAGAAAACAAAGATGATGTCGGCGTGGTCATCGCCTCCGCCTTTGAACTCGTCAAGGAGATGTCCGCCTACCGGAACGGCCTTAAGGCCTCCAAGGCATACGAGGAGGCGCTCGCAGACGGTTCCTGGGACACTACCACCATCAATCCCGTCTGGACGAAAATCGCCAAGGAAGTCCGCCAAAACACTGCGGTGGCTTTCGATGCGCAAAAAGACGTCCTGAAAGACACCGTTCGTTGAAACGAGACCGAGCGTGGCGTCAAACGCGCTCCTCCGCCGTATGCAGCGTTGCAGACTCCTCGCCCGTCACCACCCTGTCCAGGATGACGACCGTAATGTCGTCGTCCTGGCCAAACGTCACCGCAGCCTGCGAAGCCTCGGCGGCGCTCGGCCTGCCCGCAAACAGCGTCTGCAACCGGTCGAAACCATACAACTCGCCGGATGGCGCCCGCGCCTCCAGCAATCCGTCTGTAAACAGCGCCAGCGAATCGCCCACGCGCAACCGCAGCGAGGCATCCTCGTACGCGAGCGCGGGAAACAGCCCCAGCGGCAGCGCCCCCGGCAGCTCCATCTCCCGCCCGTTCAGGAACGGCGGTGGATGCCCAGCCGCGGCCAGCGTCCCCTGTCCCTCGGGATCGAGATGTAGCGCCAGGCAGGTCGTAAACCCTCCCTGCAATCGCCCGTGCAGACGTGCATTCAACGTCCCGAGCAGCCGCGCCGGACTCTCGAACCGGTCGGCCAGCGCGCGGATCAGTCCCACCAGCAGCGAGACAGCCATCGCCGCCTTCAATCCCTTGCCGCTCACGTCACCCAGCACAATCAGCGTGCTCCCGTCCTCAAGCGGAATGATCTGGAAGAAATCTCCGCCCACCTCCTGCGCCGGCCGGTACGCGCTGGTCAAGGCATAGCCCGGAACCGAGGGCAGCGTTTCCGGTATCAGCACCTGTTGCAGCTCCCGCGCGCTGCGGAACTCCTGCTCCAGCGCGCTCTGCCGCCGCCGGCTCTCCACCGAGCTGTGATACACCGCGTATACGATTGCCCCCAGCAGCAGCAATCCAGCCAGATTCGGAAGCGTGACGGCATTCCCGTTGAAGCGAAACAGCGGGACGCTCAGCTTTTCCGCCAGCGTCCAGTGCGTAAACCGGCTGCCCTGCGGAGCAACCCCCACGGTCACCTGAATCATCCCCGAGACAAACGCCGCATACGCCACCAGCCACCGCGCCGAGTCCAGTTTCCTATGCAGCCCCACCGCATAAGCCACCAACACCAGCGGCAGCGCGGCGGTAAGGAAGTAAAGCCCGGTAAAGACCGCGTCCGCTACCTGCAGCACCCACACGCCTGGATAACCCCAAATGAACGGCGTAATGAGCCCATCCAGCGTATTCGCCGTCAGGCTTACCGCCGCGCATATCTTCGTCAGCCGCAGCAGCCTCCGCTGCCGGTACAGGTCCAGAATCCAGAGCAGCAAAAAACACAGCGAAATATCGCGAATCGACGAAGCATCCTGCCCGATCGGATTGCCCACCGCCGTCGGTAACGCCCAACGCATCCCAAACAGCACCAGACGGATCAGCGGTGCCAGCGAAAACCCTGTCATCCAGAAGAGCATCCACTGGCTCCGGTCGCGCAGCCATCCCACCAGGCTGGCCGCGCCGATCAGCGCGTACAGCAGATACTCGGCAAAGGCAAATTGCTGGCTGCGCAGCCACTCGTAGTTCCGCTCCGCCTCGTAGCTGGCCAATGCTTCCGGATAGCCCACAATCGGAGCGGCCTCAAACCCGCCCGACATTCCCGAGTCGTCCGAGACCAGCGGAGCCTTCCAAACCCGCACCGCCAGAACCCCGTCGAGATCGTCTCCCAAAGGAATCATCTCCGGCCGGATCGACGGCTCGTACCAGAGCGCAAACGGCGGCATCTTGCCGCTCTGACCGATCTTCACGCCATTCCAATACACTTCGAAGACATCGTCGATATGCGGCATCAGCAGCGCAAAGTTGCGAGGCGCGCCCGGCATCGGAGCCAGCCGCAAGCGCAGCCGGTACCACGCAAATCCGGTGTACGCCGGATGCCCCTGCAGCGCCCATGGACGATCGCCCGCCAGACGCTCCCAGCCGCCGTCGTCGAAATCCGGCCGCACCCACTTCGCATTGTCGCCCAGATGAAATTCCCATGGCCCAGCCAGCGCGAAGGTAGATCGCCCCAGCCCATCCACCACGGTTTCCGGGACAGTTGCCGCGGGCTCGGCAACAACCTCGCGCGGCCTGTTCCAAGCCCGTAAAACCGGCGCAGCCAGCCCAATCAGCACCCATACCAGGGTTGCTGTGGACACACGGACCCATCCGCGTCGCGGCTCGAACATGAGGGAAGCATACTCCGCCCCACCCTATTGGCAGCAATGAAGTTACAGAAGCACCTCGCCAGCCGGACCCTTACACCCGCACCCGCGTCGAGCCCAGCCGCGCGGAGCGGCCAGCCAGGCAAGCTGAGAAAACGGCTCGCCATCTTGGCACCACGCGGGGCCGGCGCCCCTGCGCGCCAAAGCGTTGCCTCTGCCCTAAGGATGCCAGTGTCCTCAGTCTGAAGGCACTCTCGCGGATGTTCTCATCCTGAGCGCAGCGAAGGGTCCGCTTTTCCGGGATTCCCACTCCAAGCGCTCCTCCCGCTACCGCTACGTATTTCCGGCTCGGGTTGCTAGGACGCTTCCCGCTCAGCCGCCGCCCGCGGGTACCGCTCCTGCGATTCCCGGACAATCTCATCGATCGTCACGCCGTCCAGCCAAAGGTGCCGGTCGCGCGTGTAATCGCCGCTGCCCGCCCTGGCAAGACGAAGGAAACGCGCCATGCCCAACACTCCAAGCTCTTTTTCCAATAAATTCAGAGCGTAGCAACTGAGTTCTTCGTCGGTCATTGCCTCTACGGAGATCACGGTCGTCCTCCTTGCCACCATGTTAGTGGATTCACAGCCTTCACGGTAGGATTTCCAAGACCTCGATGTATTTGGCGCAGAAATCGGTCGTCAACGGTCAGAAACCTGTCGACATTGGCCTCCTCGGCCAGGGCCAGATGCAGAGCATCCAGTTCACCGTAGCCTATCGACTTCAGGTGCGTTGCCCGCTTTGCCGTGAATGGGCCAGCGAGCCGTATCTCCTTTGCAAGCCTCAAGAGTCTAAGCGCGACTTGACGATTCAGCATGTCCGGATTTCTCGCCAATTCCATCTCCAACGCGGAACTTCCGATCCAAACCAAATTTCCATCGCGAACGAGTTCCAGTATCGCTTCGACAGCTTCGGATTCCTGCCGAATGCGTGTGTGGATCGGCTGATCCGTCAGTCGATTCAAAGCGCAGGAGTCAAGGTAAATTCGCATCGGGTCGGCGCCAACGCCGATCATACCGTTTTCAGCCTCTTCGCCGCGCGAAAATTATCCCGGTCACGGTTGATACCATGAAGAGTTGGAGCAAACCATGCCCAGAGTGTTGGACGGCACCGCCATTGCCGCCGAAATCAAGTCCGAAGTCGCCGCCGAAGTCGCGCAACTCGCCGCCGCCGGCCTCACCCCCGGCCTCGCCGTCGTCCTCGTCGGCCACGTCCCGGCTTCTGAAATCTACGTTCGCAGCAAAGTCAAAACCTGCGGCGAACTCGGCATCTACAGCGAGCTCCTCACGCCGGAAGAGTCGATTACCACCGAAGAACTGCTCTCGATCGTCGCCAGCCTCAACGCACGCGACGAGATAGACGGCATCCTCGTCCAACTCCCGCTCCCGGCTCATGTGGACGCTCGCACCGTCCTCGACTCCATCCTGCCCTCGAAAGACGTAGACGGCCTGCACCCTGAAAACGCCGGCCGCCTGCAAGCCGGCCGCCCGGCTCTGGCCCCCTGCACCCCCGCCGGAGCCATCGAAATCCTCAAGCGCAGCGGCATCCCCATAGCCGGCGAGCACGCCGTCGTCGTCGGCCGCAGCGACATCGTCGGCAAGCCCGCCGCCATGCTCCTGCTCAAGGAAAACGCCACCGTCACCCTCTGCCACTCCAAAACCCGCGACCTCGCCTCCATCACCCGCGAGGCCGATATCCTCGTAGCCGCCATCGGCCGCCCGGGCTTCATCACGCCAGAAATGGTGAAACCAGGGGCCACCATCCTCGACGTCGGCATCAACCGCATCACTGAGCTGGCTGAATTCGACCGTTTCTTCGCTGGAAACGCCAAGCGCGAAGAGACCTTTGCCAAACGCGGCTCGACCATCGTCGGCGACGTCGATCCCCACGCCTTCGCAGTCGCCGGCGCCTACACGCCCGTCCCCGGCGGCGTCGGCCCGCTGACCATCGCCATGTTGATGGCCAACACCGTTCGCGCCATGCAGCTCCGGCGGGGGCGCTAAGTCCATGGTCCGCGTCGGACTCACCGGCGGCCTCGGCAGCGGCAAAAGCACCGTTGCCACCATCCTGCGCTCGCTCGGCGCGGAGGTCGTCGAAGCCGACGAACTCGGCCGCGCCCTCATGGAGCCCGGCCAGCCCGTCTATGTAGAAATCGTCCGTGAATTCGGCCCTGACGTCGTCCGCCAGGACGGCAAACTCGACCGCGCCAAACTCGCCGACCTCGCCTTTCGCGGCGGCAAGCTCGACGACCTCAACGCCATCGTCCACCCCGCCGTCATCGCCGCCCAGGGCGACTGGATGCGCGAAGTCTTCGCCCGCGATCCCAAAGCCGTCGCCGTCGTCGAATCCGCGCTCATCTTTGAGGTCGAGCGCGACGCCCGACGCCGCGGCGAATCTGAAGGCGTCCTCAGCTACTGGCGCCGCCGCTTCGATCGCGTCCTGGTCGTCACCGCGCCCGAAGACGTCCGCATCGCCCGCTACGTTGCCCGCATCTCCCCCTCCGGTTGGGACGAGAAAGTCGCGGCCGACGCCCGCTCCCGCATCGCCCGCCAGCTCAGCGACGCCATCAAAGTTTCCCGCGCCGACTACGTCCTCGAAAACACCGGCGATCTCGCCAACCTCCGCGCCCAGGTCGAGGCCGTCTGGAAGCAACTGGAGGAGCTGGGCAACAATTCCCCCTCCGCCGAGTTAATACAATAGAGAGGAGCGGGACCCTCGCGCGATCTTCGTCCCGTATGCATTTTCGGCTTCCTTTGCCGTATCGAGAGAGGTTTTCGTTCTATGCGTTTGCGTCGTCTTATGCTGGTTGTCTTCCTCGTAGGCGGTTTCTGGTGGGTCACGACCCATCTTCCCGATCGCATCGGCAATTTCAACCTGCGCGACGCCACCGGCGCCGCATCGCCCCTGGCCCTCACCGAAGCCCAGGCCGCTCCAGCCTTCGACGCCGAAGAGCAGAACAACATCGCCGTCTACAAAAAAGCCCTGCCCTCGGTTGTCAACATCACCTCCAAGTCCATGGCCTTCAACTTCTTCTACGGCGAGGTGCCGCAGGAGGGGCAGGGCTCCGGCTTCATCCTCGACAAAGCGGGCCATGTGCTCACCAACTTCCACGTCATCGCCGATGCCAACCGCATCGAAGTGAAAACCAGCGACAAGCGTACCTACAAGGCCACCATCGTCGGCCAGGACAAGGTCCACGACCTCGCCCTGCTCCAGATCAACGCCCCGAATCTGCAGCCCGTCACGCTCTCGGACTCCTCCGACCTCGTCGTCGGCCAGAAGGTCTACGCCATCGGCAACCCATTTGGCCTCAACGGCACCATGACCCGCGGCATCATCAGCTCCATTCGCTCGATCAAAGGCCCCGAAGGCTCGCCCATCGAAGACGCCATCCAGACCGACGCCGCCATCAACCCCGGCAACTCCGGCGGCCCGCTGCTCAACTCCCGGGGCGACGTCATCGGCATCAACACCCTCATCGCGACCGGCGGCGGCGCCGAACAAAGCGCCGGCATCGGCTTCGCCATTCCCATCAACACCGCCAAAGCCGTCCTCGGCGACCTCACCCGGTACGGCCACGTCCGCCGCCCATCCCTCGGCATCGTCTCGCTTCCCATCGGACCGGACCTCGCCGAGCAAATGGGCCTTCCGGCAGCCACCGGCGTCCTCGTCCAGCGCGTCGTCCCCGGCGGAGCGGCCGACCGCGCCGGCCTCCGCGGCGGCACCGAGCAAGCCTACCTCGGCAACATGGCCATCGTCCTCGGCGGCGACTTGATCGTAGCCATCGACGGCCGGGACATCGCCGACACCTCCGACATCAGCGAAGTCATGGAAAAACACCAGCCCGGCGACCAGGTTACCGTAACCTTCTACCGCAACCGCAAAAAGATGACCGCCCGCATCACCCTCGGCGACGGCAAGGAGGTCAACGCCTAGTGGATTCCCTTTCAGAATCGCGCAAGACTTAGGCGCCGAGCAAGGACGCACCTTCTCGCCCCGGCCCCTGGACGGGAAATTCGCATCGGTCCAAATCGGCGAAAACCGAAAAGACACCCGGCTGATTTCTGCCGGGTGTCTTCGCCTGTCGCCTGCTGCACCAAACTGCGAGATCTGCGAAAAAGAAGGTTTTCTCGCTGGCGGTCACCTGCCCTCCGCTCCCTCACGCCCGGGTCACCGCCACCAGGCTGATATCGTCCTCCTGCCCAAAAGCCTCCGCCGCATCCGCCAGCGCCTTCACGCCGGCCCCGCCCTCGAGCATCGCTCGGACGCGGTCGAAGCCGAACAGCTCGCCGTCCTTGTTCATCGCCTCCAGAATCCCATCCGAGATCACCAGCAGCTTGTCGCCCGGCTCCAGCCGAAACCGCATCACGGAAAACTCCGCCCCGGCCATCATCCCCAGCGGCAGCGCGCCTTCTATCGCCACCGGCTTGCCGTTCAGGTACGGCGGAATATGCCCGGCGTTGGCCAGCGTCACCTCACCGTCTTTGCGAATCGAAAGCGCCAGACAGGTAGCCTGCGCCGACTTCCGCCCCAGCAGCCGCCGGTTCAGCGCCTCTAGCACGTACAGCGGGTCGGAACTCACCTCCGCCGCCATGCGAACCGCCCCCACCAGCAGCGCCACCAGCATGCCCGCCTGCAGACCCTTGCCGGCCACGTCGCCGGCCACCACCAGCAGGCTCCCATCCGCCTCGTTGGGAATCACCTGAAAGAAATCCCCGCCCACCTGCCGCGCCGCCCGGTACTCGCTCTCGATCGTCAGCTCAAAGTACGCCGCCCGCGCCTCCGGCAGAATCACCGTCTGCACTTCCACCGCCTGCTGGATGTCCAGAGCCTGCTCCCGCTGCACACGCACGGAGATCAGACCGCGGCGCACCAGCAGCACAAAGATCGCGCCCGTCAGCATAAACTGTGCAATGGCTGAGATTGAGAGGGCGACGCCGAAGGGAAAGAATGTGACCGGGATGTGCAGCAGGGCCAGTTCATGCTGAAACCGGCTGACCCCGAACAGCAGGACCGCCGGCAGCGCCACCCATCCCTCGCGCCCCTGCTGCCGCACGCCCAGCACAACAATCAGCACCAGAATCCCCAACAGGCTCAGCCGCGCCAACTCTGAGAGCAAATGGAACCACGGAGCGGCCGTATGAGGGACGAGGCCGAAGAAGGTCTCGTTGCCTACAATCGTCCCTATGGAGTAAACGATTGTTAGAACAGCCAAAGCCACAGGTAGCCACCTCGGCCTCTTCAACTTGAACCACACCCACCACACCATCACCCAGCCCGCCAGCGTTATCGGTGGGTTTAGTCCCACGTAGAGCAGGGCCACTGATGTTATGTCGACCGTCTCTCCGAAGTTGGAAAGGCACAGTAAGATCATTGTGGCCATGATGAGCAGATAGATGCCCGCGATCCAGAAGTAGACCCGGTCCGAGCGGTCGAAGAGCGAGAGAGTCAAAGCCACGATCGCCAGCAGCAGATCCAAGGGGATTTCGAGGAAATTGATTGCCTCCGTTCGTATGCGGCGAGTCCATCGATTTTGATGGTCTGCTGCAATCGCGCCTGCCTGGCCCAGCAAGGGCGGCCCGTGCAGTCCACCCACGTCGGCACCCAGATACAACGAAGTCGGCTCCATCCACACCCGGAAGGCAATGGTTCTCGTCACTTCGGTGCTATGTCCGGACGATTCTGACCCCGCCGCTTCCGCGTCCGCAACTTCCGGCAGCGTAAACAAGGTTGGCTGGGAAGAATAGACGCTTGGATGAGGCCTGCTGAAGTCCCCAAAGCTGCCCACCGGCCAGCCGTCCGCAAAGACCTGAAAACCATCGTCGAGGCTATCGGGCCCCTCCAAAGCCAGTCCCTGGCTGCCCCCTACTGCGACCTTCAGGCGATACCAGGCGAAGCCGGAGTAGCCGGGGTGGCCCAGCACGGTCCAGCCAGGAACGTAACCGGACGTCCCAAAGACCGGATCGTACGTACCGTCCTTCGGCTTCAGGCTCACCGTCTCCCAGTGCGAGTCGTCGAAGCCCGGCTGCGCCCACAGCGGCTGCCTGGTCACCGGATCGATCGGCGAATCCCCCACCGAAAACCTCCAAGGCCCATACAGCGGCGCCATCGCATCGCCCAGCGTAACGTGCTCCACGCCCTCCGCCGCAGCCGGCCTAGTGGCCGCAGCCTTCACCCCGGCCGGCCGCGCCGTCCCCGCTCCCGCCCCCTCTCCCGTCGCGGCAACCGGGTGCCCCGTCTTTGCCGCCGGCTCCATCGCCCCTGATCCAGGCCCGGTCTGAACCGGCAAACTACCGCCCCCGTCCAATCCCCGCGCGGGAATCCGTGACCACAACTCCGTCGGGAAAACCAGCCCGACCAGACACACCGCAACCAACCCAAGCCAGCCCATCCGCTTCAACTTCTTCATGTGTGGGAAAGTATCCTCGCGTGCATTTTAAGCCAGAATAATGCAACTCCCCCGTCAATCCGTCTCCGTGTCAAAGCCCTGACGTCAAACCAGACTTATGTGCAGAGGAATGGACCCACCCCGAAAACTCAAGCCAAACGCGGTTGTAGATTCTGATGTTTGGGTCGGAGTCAGGCCGCACTGCAAGAAAAAGGCGGCCTCTCACCCGCAAGAAGCCGCCCCATTCTTCCATTAGAACTTCACCCCCAGAGTCCCCAGAAACGCCTTCACATCCGGCCACACCGCCTTCATGTCCATCGCCGTCTGGTAATCCAGCGCGATGTTCAGCGGATTGGCCACCGTCGTTCTCGAGAACGGGGAGGAGAACAGAGCTGCACTTGATGTGTGGAGTCGCCCCGAAGTGCTATTCCGCGAGCTGATGACCACGCGGAATTTTCAGCGCCCGATCCCGCTGGCTGTCTGGACGAGCCGCAGTCTTTGCCCGGCCCCCATTCACGGCCAGAGTGCCGGAAATCAGGCTCATACTCGCGCCAAGCGCGAGAGCAGGCAGACCAAACTCAGCCGTCGCAGTAAGAGCCAGCACACCGCCTGCGGCGAGCACGACCATTGCTCCGTCCTTGAATGTCATCGACATAGCGTCCCTGCTTTCTTAAACCAGTTTTCGCGCCCGAAGCCACGCAAACACGGCGATCGTCGCGAACCCTATCCCGTTAGATGCAATTCCGAGCCAAAATCTTCGCTGTCTTCTGTGCCTTTGGTCCATTTCTCTCTGACTGCGTTCGGCTTTTACCCTACTGTTAGCATTCGCCCTCGGCGCGGGTACATCCCACGTTTGATGCAGCTTGGTCACGACCAGAAGCGCGATTCCACTCGCAAACGAGAGGGCCAAGCCGGTGAGAACCCTGGAAAACTGCGATTCATCCGCCGCCACCAGATGCTCCCGGATCAAGTCGAGGGTTTCGACAAGCGAGGCGGCCAGCCCGGCGAAACACAGGTCTATACCAAGGTAAAGATTCTCCCCAGAGAAAAAGCGGTTGCCTTTGACAATCGACCGAATCAACGCGGTCACAAATACGAGAACGATGGGCACCAAAATCCCGGCCCAACCGATCAAATCTGCCAAGGCTTGCGAACCGGAAGATGGACTGCCAATCGCGGAACCGGATTGCAACGTACACCATCCCCTCGATTATCGGCTAAGCTGAACGTTTCATGAGCTCCGCGCCGACTCGATTATCTTCGCGGAACGTTCCAAAGTGCAAGAAAATCCGAAGAAAACGGCCTAAATTTCCCCTCGCAAACTCACCCGCTTCGAAATTCAATTTTGGGAATGATGACCGGGGCCGCTCCTGGTTGAAAGCGGCCCCGCTCCGCGCCGGCAACCCCTAGAACTTCACCCCCAGCGTCCCCAGAAACGTCTTCACATCCGGCCACACCGCCTTCATGTCCATCGCCGTCTGGTAATCCAGCGCAATGTTCAGCGGATTGGCCACCACCCCGCTCAGTTCGATCAGCGGCTTGTCCACCGCGCTCGCCAATGTCGCCAGCGCCGCCACCACCGCCGGAGCGGCCGTCAAAGCCGTATGCGCCTTGCCCAGCCACTGCAGCACGTCCGACGCGCCCACCTCGATGCCTTTTTCGATGTTCACCAGAATATTCGCCATCGCCCTCAATCCCCCAAGCCATCAGAATTAGCCGGAGACGCGCGTTCCGAGCCGCAACGGGAAGCCGAATCGTGCCAACAGGGGAGGGCTGAGGAGCTTCCGAATCGCGGCCCGGAACGCGCATCTCCGGCCAATTCCAAGAGTAGGCGCAAGCCAATCTAAAATACGCAATTCCGCCGCCCCTCCAAAGCTATATCTATCAGTAACTTACCCGCATACCCAGACAAGTCCTACTTGACAGCCGCCGCGCCGTGGTTGAAAACCGGCAAAAAACGCCGCCCCTCGATCCGGTAATCCCCGGAAAGCACCCGCGAAATCGCCTCGGGATACGCGACATGCTCTTCGCGCAAAATCCGCTCGGCGAGCGTATGCGCGTCGTCCGTGTCCAGCACCGGCACACTTCGCTGCAGCACGATCACCCCGTGATCCAGATGCTCATCCACAAAATGCACCGTGCATCCGGCAATCTTCGCGCCGTAATCGAAAGCCTGCGTTTGCGCCTCCAAGCCCGGAAACGCCGGCAGCAGCGAAGGATGAATGTTTAATATCCGCTGAGGAAACGCCGCCACAAACTCCGGCGAGAGCAGGCGCATGTACCCGGCCAGAATCACCAGGTCCACGCCATGCGCCCGCAAACAAGCCGCCACATCGGCGTCATGCTCGGCCCGCTTGCGCCCTTTTGAAATCAGCAACTCAGCCGGCAGTCCTAAAGCCCGCGCCCGCTCCAGCCCCTCCGCCTCCGCGGTATTCGCGATGACCACGGCAAGCTCCGCCACGCCCCGCAAAACCCCGCCCGAAACCGCCTCCGCGATTGCCAGAAAATTCGAACCGCGCCCGGAAAGCAAAATCCCCAGCCGTTTCCGCTGAGAATTCGAATCGGGCGTCATACAAACTGCACCTTGCGGTCGCCCTTGACCACCCGCCCAATCACATGAAACTTCTCCTCCGCGCGATGCAACAGCGCCTGCGCCTTGCGAAACTTCTCCGCCGGCACCACCACAATCAGCCCCACGCCCATATTGAACGTCCGCAGCATCTCCTCCTGCGGCACTTGCCCTAGCTCCCGCAGATGCTCAAAGATCGGCAGCACCGGCCAGGAACCCAGCTCCACCTGCGCCGCCGTCCCCTTGGGCAGTATGCGCGGCAAATTCTCCGTAATCCCGCCCCCGGTAATGTGCGCCATCCCCGCCACAAGCGCGGCGTTGGCCAGCTTCTGCATAATCGAGAGATAGCTGCGATGCACCTTCATCAGCGCCGCCCCGGCCTTATCTCCAATTGCGCCCACATAGCTGGTCGGCTTGTACCCCGCAACCTCAAAAAACAGCTTCCGCGCGAGCGAATACCCGTTGGTATGCAGCCCCGTCGACGGCAACCCGATCAGCACATCCCCGGCCACGATTCCCGCCCCGGTGATGAGCTTGCTCTTATCCACGGCGCCCACAATGAACCCCGCCAGATCGTATTCCCCATCCTGGTAGAACCCCGGCATCTGCGCCGTCTCCCCGCCAATCAGCACGCAGCCATTGGCCTTGCACCCGTCCGCGAGGCCAGCCACCACCTGCTCCATCACCGCCGGGTCGAGCCGGCCGGTCGCCAAATAATCCAGAAAAAACAACGGCACCGCGCCCTGCACCGCAATGTCGTTCACGCAGTGGTTCACCAGATCGCAGCCCACCGTGTTGTGAATCCCCAAGTCGAAGGCCAGCTTCAGCTTGGTCCCCACGCCGTCGGCCGAGCTGACCAGGACCGGCTCCGCCCACTTCTTCAAATCCAGTTGAAACAGCCCCCCAAATCCGCCAATCCCGCCCAAAACATTGCGGTTAAATGTCTTTTTCGCCAGATACTTGATGCGGTCCTTGGCCCGATCCCCGGAGGAAATATCCACCCCGGCGTCGGCGTAAGTCACAGCTTGTGAAGCGGGGGAAACTTGCGGGGTAGCAGGTTCACTTAGATCGGCTTTGGCAGTAGCTTTGAGCAATGTGCGCCTTCAGAAAAAGGATGGGTCGCGGCCTGCGGAGGCAGCCCGGAAAGCTCGATTCTACCAGCTATCGCCAGCCGCAAATCGCAATCCCGGCCGCTTTGCAGCAGAACCGGACGCTCACCCCAAAAACCGCTGCCGCTCCTCCGCCGTCGGAATCGGACAACTGGCGTACCGCCCAGCCAAGCGGTTGCGCAGTGCCGCCACCAGCCGGTACCCGGAATCCCGTGCCACCCGAGGAATTATCCTCAGCGAAATCGCCAGACCCGACCAAGGCTCCGGAAGGGAGAACAGCATCTCAAGAACCCCAGCCGACCGCACCAGCACTTTCTCGCAGGATTTCCCAGCGTGTTTCACCACGATCAGTGTATTCGGCGCGACCGCGCTGAGCCCATGCCGCCACAGCAACGCCTCGACCGCCGGCGACTCCGAAGGCGCAAACCGCAGCCGATCGAACGCGTCCCGCCGCAAAAACCACCGCACCGACCGGTTGCAGAACCCGCACCGCCCGTCATAGATCACCAGCAGCCGGTCTTCAAGCCCTGGAAATGCAACGTCGCCCATTGTTTGGTCGGCCACACCCATCTCGATGACCGCGGACCCAGTACGGATTCAAACCCTCCTATACTGAGATGGATCATGACGAAAACCACCCGCACCCCATCGCGAATCCAGTCCCAAGCCCTCCAAGTCCGCGCCGAAGCCTTGTTCCCCGGCGGCGTCAACTCCCCCGTCCGGGGCTTCCGCTCCGTCGGCGGCGCGCCACCCTTCGTCGCCCGCGCCGACGGAGCCTATCTCTACGACGCCGACGGCAACCGCTACATCGACTACTTCGGCTCCTGGGGACCCATGATCCTCGGCCACGCCTTTCCGCCCGCCGTCGAAGCCATTCAGAGAGCCGCTCAGGACTCGGCCAGCTTCGGCGCCTCCCACCGCGCCGAGGGCGACCTCGCCGAGCTGGTCATGGCCTGCTACCCAGCCATCGAAAAGATGCGCTTCGTCAGCTCCGGCACCGAAGCCACCATGTCCGCCATCCGCGTCGCCCGCGCCGCCACCGATCGCAAGCGCATCGTCAAATTCGAAGGCTGCTACCACGGCCACTCCGACGGCCTGCTGGTCAAAGCCGGCTCCGGCATCGCCACGCTGGGGATTCCGGGTTCAGCAGGCGTTCCCGAAGAGATCGCCAATCTCACCCTGGCCCTCCCTTACAACGACCTCGCCGCCGTCGAAGAAGCATTTGAGGCCCACAAGGACGAAATCGCTTGCATCATCCTCGAGCCGGTCGTCGGCAACGCCGGCTGTATCCCTCCGCAACCTGGCTATCTCGCAGGACTCCGCAAACTCACCCGGGAGCAAGGCGCGCTTCTCATCGTCGATGAAGTCATGACCGGCTTCCGCCTAAGTCTCGGCGGCGCGCTTGAGTTATACTCGCTCGACGCCGACTTAGTAACATTGGGTAAGATCATCGGCGGTGGCCTGCCCTGCGGAGCCTTCGGCGGCAAGCGCCAGTTCATGGACCTGTTAGCCCCACTCGGCCCCGTCTACCAAGCCGGCACCCTCAGCGGCAACCCGTTAGCCATGGCCGCGGGCAAAGCCACCGTAGGCTACCTCCGCGACCACGCCGCCGAAGTCTACCCCCAACTCGAATCCACCTCAAAATCGCTCTTCGAAGGCGTAGCGGACGAAGCCCAAAAAGCCGGCATCCCCGTCACCGTCAACCGCGTCGGCTCCATGGGCACCTGGTTCTTCACCAACTCGCCAGTTACCAACTACGACCAGGCCGCCACCAGCGACACCGCAGCCTTCGGCCGCTTCCACAGGGCGATGTTAGACTCCGGCATCTGGCTCCCCCCCTCCCAATACGAAGCCCTGTTTCTAAGCACCGCCCACGGCCCAGCCGAAGTCGAAGCCACCATCGCCGCCTCGCGAAACGCTTTCCGCAAAAGCTAGATGCGGCTTGTCGGAACCCGCACCGCGTTGCTACCATCCCTGCCATGAACAAACTCACCCCATTCCTCTGGTTCAACGACAACGCCGGCGAAGCCGCCGAGTTTTACCTCAGCGTCTTCCCCAACGCGCGCAAACTCGACGAAGTCCGCTCCAAAGGCGTCGGCCCGTGGCCCGAGGGAAAGATCGCCACCATCACCATCGAGCTCGAAGGCCAGCAGATGGTCTTCCTCAATGGCGGCCCGGCGCATCAGCTCACCCCCGCCTTCTCGTTCTTCGTTTCCTGCGACTCCCAAACCGAGATCGACACCTGGTGGGACAAACTCGTTGAAGGCGGCAAACCCATGGCCTGCGGCTGGCTCACCGACCGCTTCGGCCTTTGCTGGCAGATCGTGCCGCGCCATATCGGTGAACTCATCAAGCATCCCAAAGCCATGCACGCCATGATGGGCATGATCAAGATGGACCTCGCCACGCTCGAAGCCGCCGCGAACGGGGATGCGGACTGAGAGACCGCCGAGCCTCCTGCCGGAACCGGCAGGTCACCAAGCATCGACCGTAACAAACCGCCGCGAAGCCCCGAACCGCCCCGCCAGCAACCCAGCCGCGGCCACCGTCGCGGCCCGATTCGCCTCCAACGTCAAATGCCCGCCGTCATGCAGCAGCAGATTCGTCGCCTTCCCGCGCTTGCTGTTGCGAACGATCAGCTTCTCCGACCTGCTCTCGATCAGCTCCGCCGAATCGGTGTTCCAGTCGTAAGCCATCGCATTCCACATCACCGGAGTCAACCCCAGCTCCCGCGCAATCCGCAGCGTAGCCGGCCGCCGCGAACCAAACGGAGGACGAAAGAATCGCACCGGCGCGCCCAAAATCCGCTCCAGCTCGCCGTTGGTCCGCGCCAGTTCCTCGCGCGTCTGCCGCTCACCGGTAATCGCTAGGTCGGGATGCGACCAGGTGTGGTTCGCAATCAGATGGCCAGCCGCATACATCCGCCGCACCAGCTCCGGCTGCCGCGTGGCATACTGGCCAATCAGGAAAAATGTAGCCTTCACGCCATGCTCGGCCAGCGTATCCAGCAACAGCGGGGTCCAGCGCGGATTGGGTCCGTCGTCGAAGGTTAGCGCAATCTCCTCCGGCCTCCGCGGCGCGATCAGCGTCCGCCCATAAATCTGCGAAGCCGGCCAGCGCGCCGAGTATGCGCCCGCGCCCACCGCCAACCCCAATCCAGCCGCAGCCAACGCACCCAACCCCAACCCAACCTCCAAACCCATCCCAAAGCCTCTCCCGTCTCATCATGAGCGATTCCGCTTTGCATAAGCAAAGCGCGCGGGAGTACACTCACAGAGGTTCGGACCGCATCCTGAGTGAACGGAGCGGCACTGGAGACAACCATGAGCCTCACCACGTTCCCCGCCGGCGGCCGATCGGCAGCCGCGCCCACCTCGCTACTCACCACCAAAGTCACCATGCCCGCGCTGTCGGGGATGAAGCGCCAAGCCAAGCCCATCACCGCGCTCACCGCCTACGACTACGCCACGTCCCGCCTAGTAGACGAAGCCGGCATTGACATGATCCTTGTCGGCGATTCGCTGGCCATGGTCGTCCTTGGCCACGACAACACCCTCGCCGTCACCGTGGACGAGATGCTGCACCACACCCGCGCCGTCCGCCGCGCCGTCCGCCGCGCGCTGGTCGTCGCCGACATGCCCTTCGGCAGCTACCACGGCAGCCTGTCCGCCGCCGTCGCCAACGCCGTCCGCTTCGTCAAGGAAGCCGGTGCCGAGGCCGTCAAAATCGAAGGGCCGCGCATCGAACTGGTCCGCGCGCTCACCGAAGCCGAAATCCCCGTCGTCGGCCACCTCGGCCTCACCCCGCAAAGCGTCAACAAGATGGGCGGCTACCGCGTCCAGGCCAAAACCGCCGAAACCGCGCTGCAACTGCGCGCCGACGCCGAAGCCCTGGCCGAGGCCGGCGCCGGAGCCATCGTCCTCGAAGGCGTTCCCCGCGAAGTCGCCGCGCTCATCACCGCTGATCTCCAAATTCCGACCATCGGCATCGGCGCCGGCCCCGAGTGCGACGGCCAGATCCTCGTCTTCCACGACATTCTGAACATGACCTTCGCCCCCCACGCCAAATTCGTCCGCCAGTACGCGGACGTCTCTGCGGTCATTCGCGAAGCCGTCGAGCAGTACCGCGAAGATGTCGAGCACCGCGTCTTCCCGTCGGACGAGGAAAGCTACCACCTGCCGGCAACCGTGCGCGACGCCGTCGAAATGGCGGAAGTTGCCGGAATCCGGCAGGTCTAGCGGTGCGGGTCGTTCGAACCGTCGCCGAACTCCGCGCCTGGTCCCGCGTTGCCCGCAAATCCGGCCAAACCGTAGGCCTCGTCCCCACCATGGGCGCGCTTCACGAGGGGCATCTCTCGCTGGTGCGCGCCGCCAAGGCCGCCTGCGATGCAGTCGCCGCCAGCATCTTCGTCAACCCCACGCAATTCGGCCCGAATGAGGATTTTTCCAAATACCCGCGCACCTGGGACGCCGACTTCGCCCTGCTCAAAACCGAAGGCGTCGATGTGCTCTACGCGCCCGCCGCGGAGGAAATCTACCGCCCCGGCGCGTCCACGTTCGTCGAAGTCGCCGGCCTGAGCGATCGCCTCGACGGCGCTTCCCGCCCCGGCCATTTTCGCGGTGTAGCCACCGTCGTTGCCAAATTGCTGATCGCCGGCGAGCCGGACCGCGCCTACTTCGGCCAGAAAGACGCCGCGCAGGTAGCCGTCCTGCGACGCATGGTCGCCGATCTCGATCTGCCGGTCCAACTGTTGGTGTGCCCCATCGTCCGCGAGCCGGACGGCTTGGCCATGAGCAGCCGCAACCGCTATCTAAGCGCCGAAGAGCGGCGGCAAGCCCTCGTCCTCAGCCGCGCCCTCAAGGCCGTCGAAACCCGCATCGGCTCCGGTGAACGCACCGCCGATACGTTGATTGCTGCGGCGCGGGCCATTCTCGAAACGGAGCCAGCCGCGCGCATCGACTATATCGCTCTGCTCCATTGGGCCACTCTCGAACCCGCAATCGTCGCCAT
>Ga0209208_10001967_pt1 | contig 29365 bp, 24 predicted proteins | sample S1TSphfallax_3_FD_187694 | JGI IMG/M metagenome (GOLD analysis project Ga0209208, IMG submission 187694) | Host-associated microbial communities from peat moss isolated from Minnesota, USA - S1T2_Fd - Sphagnum fallax MG (SPAdes) (version 2) | ecosystem: Host-associated > Plants > Peat moss >...
GGCCCGGACTCGGGGGAAGCCACCACCTTCCCCCATATAGTATTCTCTGCGCCACATTTCGGGGACTACATCCAAATGGCTCTTTTTCCCGGGACTCCCAAGTTGGAGTCCCGAAATTGTCCCGAAATTGTCCCGGGTGGAGTCCCAGGACTTTGGGCGCTCATCACTCCCGATTGCCAGGTCTGATCGCGACGAGGTCTAAACCAAACTTGTAGCCCTCGTCGAGATCTTTCCAACGACGCACTCTCCATTCGGAGGTCATGAAGATGTCGATTCCCGACTTTTAGTGGTCGGGAGTCAAACTGCCAGTTTGACTCCTGGCCTTTCTTTTGCCCATAACTTGGGCGACAGATGTCCAAATGGCCAATGCGAGGCCATTTTCGATATCTACGCTTCAAGACCTTTCCAATGACACCAAGAACACCCCAATGCGAGGTGTTTTGCCCCTTGCTGTCGAGCTTTGAACATTCGGGAGTCCCGGAGGACTCCAACTCCTCACTTTTTCCAAGTGTTGGGCTTCACCCCCACACTTGCCCAAAGTAGGGTTGCGACAACAACAAGAAGAAGGGGATGGCAGGTTACTGTCGCTTTTTTTACTGAGGTGTAGCAACATAAAAAGAAGAAGGCGACGATAGCCTGTTGTCACCTTTTTCGCTGTGTTACAATAAAAAAAAACTGAAGGCGACAGCAGGCTGTCGTTGCCTTTTATGCTACGCTATAAGAAAAAAAGAAAAAAGGCAATGGCAACGTTGTTGTCGTTGCCTTTTTCATTTTGCTACAACAAAAGAAAAGAAGCCAATGAAATGAAGAAGGTGATGATAGTAATGTTGCCATTGCCTTCTTTTTTATGCTATAAGAAAAAAAAAAGGCGACGACAGTGTTGTTGTCGTTGCCTTTTTCGCTCCATTGAAAGAAAAAAAAAGAAGGCAGCGGAACGAAGAAGGTGATGATAACAACGTTGCCGTTTGCCTTTTTTGCTACACTACAAGAAAAAAAAAAGGTGACAGTAGTGTTACTGTTGTCACCTTCTTCGCTCCGTTGCAATAAAAAAGAGAAGGCAGTGGAGCGAAGTAGGCGTCATCACCTTCTTTGCTATGTTGCAAGAAAAAAAAAGAAGGTGACGACAACAACATTGTCACCTTCTTTGTTGCGCTGCAGCAAAACAAAAAAAAGGCATAAGGCATAAGGGAGGGAGCTCACCTTAAGCTCCCACTCTGGGTCCCATGTGGGTTCGGCATGGGTCTCGCTTGAGGTGCTCTAGAGTTCCAATTTCGAGCGTGCTAGCTTCAAGCATTAATCCCACGCTACCTTTGTTGCTTGATCTTGCTCATTCTACTACTATTCATTCTGCTCTTGCTCACTTTGCTCGTGCCCTCGCTACAATGGCTCCTGAGTGAGTGGGAGGTAGGAGGGAGGGAGGTAGGGGGGAGGTAGGGAAAAATTTTGGGGCAGAAAAAAAACCGAAAAAAACTAATAATTTTGGGCAGGGAGGATGTGTTTCTAGTTCATCCTCAAAACAGCTTCAACGGCCTCATCCTCAACTGGTGCATTGGTGGCTGCTGGTTCACTCCAGCCCAAAAAGTTGACTGGGATACTACATTGGTTAATGCAGGGTCAGGAGTTGGATGAAAAACTGCAGGCTATCCTATGAACAGAACGGCCAACTGGTGCGTTGGTGGGTACTGGTTCACTCTGACCAATAAATTCTGACATTCAACTAATAAGAATAATGCCCATTCAACCTGGCCCTCCCCACTCCCATTCACCATCCCCAGTGGAGGATTACTACGTACATTATTTCACTTCTCCAAATGGGGGGAGATACAGCCTGGGTGAAACCCCACCTACACTGGTACGTCCACCTTCCTGATCACGGTCCATTAGTGGCCATATTTAACACGATAGAGTTATCCGTAAACTAAGAAAAACACAGCACCAGAACCCTGAGTTTGGTCATACACAGGGCGAGATTAGATTAAAAAGAAACCTGCAAAAAAGTACAATAGCATTCAAGGGGGGATGAAACTCAGAAAACCATCAATTTTGGTGGTAAACTGAGTTTCATCCTGTCTTTTCTTTCTCCTGAACGCCTCCACTGCTGCTACATATATTTTCACCACCCCTAACTGTACAATTACTATAATTAGTCTCGAACCTACTATAATTAGTCTCGAACCTTGTGCATTAAATGCTGAGTATCGGCATTTCATACTGAGATTTATTAAAATGTCTTTACTTTGCAGATACCAGTGAAAGAGGGGATAGGGGGTTGAAAGGAGGCCCGAAGACAGGGTGAAGACAGGGCTAGTTTACGGATAACTCTAATACATGTAAAATTTTGGACTCAGAGACCCTGATTTAGTATTAGGACAGGGTATTTAGTATCTAACCATGATTAGAAGAAGCAACCTAAAAATAAATAATTCAGAGTTTCTACTTTACTACCAGGTATCATGTGTAGGTGCTAGTTCACCCAAGGTGGTAGATACTAGGTAGGTAGTAAAATCTAAGACCGAATTTAAAGGTGCGTTCACACTTGGTGTTAGGGAGTCTAGTGTGGAGTCCATTATCACCATACTAGTCATTTAAGACTTAAACTTACTTATCATGAAGATTTTATGTTAAACTAACATTCACTTAACATTAAGGTATATCGCCCATTTAACATTGGGTGCCACCTAGGATGTCACCTAGATTTACATTTAACATTGATTTAACATCAAGTGTGAATGCACCATTATAAGAGAGCAAAATGTGCATTGATGGATGGCCTGGTGCAAAACGTTTTCACTTGTCTCCTCCATTCAATTAAATATGATATGTTGTGGGGGACATAATACATATCTGCCTAAGATGATTGTCATTTTTTAAAGGGGAAAAGGCTTTCTGGACCATGCAGCATATAATGCTATTTGAGACTTTTAGATGTTTAAAATTAATTTTAGAAAGTTGACAAAAGACAAAAAGGTGGATCCCACATTTTGTTCCCACCCCAAGTGAAAATTAAAATTGAAGTTTGTGAAGGAAGGTGGGGACAAAGCCAAGACTTTTTTTCTTTTTTTTGTTTAAACTTTTTCTTTTTGGGAGTCTAAAAAGCAATGTCTTTAAAAATATTTTTTTAATCAAATGTCTCCAAAGAGAGACAAGAAAAGCAATGTTTGAGCTGAATCTTTGGATTGACAATTTATTGTTTTTGGGGGTCATGGTGGGTTGGATGGAAAGACTCGGGTTGGCTACATACCCCAAAAAGACCAAAAGCAAGGATCCACAAGTGAAGTCATTCAAAGCTACATGGACATTCATTCATTCATTCATTCATTGAGCCGTGAAACCACAATTTGTAAGTAGTTAATTATCTGGGGTAAAATTCTGAGGGAAATTTTCTGCTTTATCCGACCAACATATGGCCATCTCCACAATATCCGCTGTATGTAAAAATATCATCTGCTGAATGGTAACCCACTTCATTTATTCGTTAAACCCCAATCTGGGTGTGAAATGAAACAATAATGTTCATCCATCCAGGACTCAAATTGTCGGTGGCTAAGGCCATGGACAAAAATAGGGTTCCAAGTTGATGCTGCTCACCAATCAGACACATAACGTGAACAACAACCCCTTTCCAACTTTTCCCTCACAAAATCCTTGTTCTTTATCATGTCAAAGAAGCTTTCAGATTATGTGACTCAGCACTCACAAGCCTACCATCCATTGGAAACCCCCCTGGGCCTTATGACTCAGTTGTAGGTCATTGACAACCCAGTTTACCCAGATAGTTCCACCTTGGTAACCTATTTTGAGCATTTTGGGCTTTTGTTTGGCCCCAAGTTACTAATAAATGCTAAAACATTGACATCAAAATATTAATAAATGCTGGAACATTGACCTCAAGGGTTGTAAAATGGTTTCCCAAATCCTTTTTTCCAGTCTTGGGGCCAATACAAGGCCATAAAGTTCAGCATTTACTAGTAACTTGGGGCAGATTGAAAATATTATTTTTTCTATTTCAGCCTTGACTCCTAGTGTGAAAGCCCATGGGGCTGATTTCCAGCTTTTGCATCAATAGGAATGCTTGATTTGAGTTGAACATTGGCCTTGACTGCTAGTGTAAAGCGGGCCTAATAAGAAAGTTTATATTTGAAGTTGCTGTGTAAGAATGGATAGCTATTACAAGAAGGACTCTTTTATGAGGTCCATATGATCAAACCCTAATGCTTGGAAGTGTAGAGATAAGCATCCTTATGATTGTGATTGCATTCTCAAGTCCCCTCCTTCTGGTCTATTGTTGTGGACCCCTAGTTACTTAGTAGCAGGAACAATGAGAAGCTGAATGTGAAGACACATCCTTCCAGCAAAGAGTAGACCTTGGTAATGTGGCGTTGACATTGTTGGATATGATGCTTTTGGGGGGCCATTCTTTTGCTCACAAGGTGGTCCATGAAGCATGAGAATGTTTACAAGTACTAAATTGGAAAGCTTTGTGTTCAACTAGTAAGCAATGCTAACTTTGCGACCATCACATTGGGTATGATTGGTAGGCTCGATACCCTTAACCCTCTAGTCTCCTTTGTTTGAGGGACCTTCTCTTTCTACTTTATTTTGCACATATATCTGCCTCTGTTTCTGGGTGTGTACCTAATCAGCTCATGGTCCTCACTGACTTTGCACATCTTTTTATTGAGCTTAGTTTACTGCTCATTGGATTATGCATCTCACATCTATGTCTACATGGGGTGATATAGTAGTGAATAACACCATGAATCTATGGTCAACACTGAACATAATTTGCAAAGGCATCTTTGTAGTGTGTATGGAAGCATGCAATGCACATACTGAACTAAAAAATTCACTATGAACTATCCACTAGTAGAAGTTCTGTGGAAATGGTTGCTTTTGTTTACTCTGGTTTTTGGGCAGGGATGCAGGTGTTGGTACTAGTGTGGAAGCAAGACACAAGATGAACCAGTGGACATGAATGGCTTCTCATTGCTACTCAAAGCTGCCATGTACCATACTAACAGCAGACAGACCGGTTATCAGCAACAAATTTATCCAGAACTATGCAACAGCTGCAGGTAGTAGAAATTTCCTAGGTCTAGCTCTCAAACTTATCTGGACAGCTTCCCAGTACTATTGCTAGGCACAAAGCATGTTAGTACCTGGAGCAAAATTTGTGAAGAGATTTACTGTTCACCTGAGCATTGAAGTTGCCACCATGCTTGTCATTTGATATTTGTCAAGGAGCAAGATGTGAGTATTTTGAGCTAGTATAGGAAGAATTGCATGGTTGCAACATTGACAACTATTGAGCAGTACCATATCTTAGCACACTGTCAAGTATCAATGAGTGCATGAAACACTTGGATCCTTCAAAAGAGTTTCTGAACATACTGCCTTTTTATGCACAAATCATTTCACCATGAAGGATTTGCAAACATGCTCGAGAGAAGTATCTTTCTCACACAACATAGCTACATGACAATCAAACCCCTGAAATCACACTGAGCACAAGAGGAAAATGACAAGTATCAACCCATCCACTCCACTGCATTGCATACTTTGCGATTTCAAAGTAATGAAATCTTATGAAACTTGAGGCCAAATTTTGTTGTGGTGCTCTATACCTTGTAATTGCTCCTACATTTAAGTCCCCTCCATATCATCTTACATTGTCCACCTGCATCAAGGATTTCACTCCATGAAATGAGCTCATTGTATAATCTCAAGATGCCTTGCTGCCATTTCAAAAATCTGTGTGTTTGGCAAGTTCAACTTTATGTACAGGATTTGATTCTATGGAAAATTTGTTAATTGGTGAGCTGGATCCTCATAACAGTTGAACTAAAATCAAACTCAGTGTGCAATGATCTATTAAAAGTTGGAAAACCTACCCAAGCTCTGATAATCTCATGTGAGCCATTGCATAATCTTCAAAGAATTTGTCTTCATTCTGCCACAAAATATGTTTTAGCATATAAAGCAAGACAACTAATGTTGGATTCAACAGTTGTGTACATGAATTTCTGAACACTGCATAGGTGGGCATGAGTATCACTGCAAGGGCAGATAGTAAGATTCAGGAATTGCATGTGAAAAGCCTTTTGGCAAAAAGTAAAAACCTTTGGAAATAAAATTTCCTATACCATTTCACTGATTCCATTGACAAAGTCCAAGAGTGTGCTTCATTCTCAATTGCAAGCTCATATCAAAGCATCAAGGTTACAAGTTGGCAAAAAAAACCCATGGTTTAGTGAAGAAATGCTGCAGACCTTGTTTTGTACCAGTGCAGCAGGACAAGTGACCTATAAAGTTGCTTAGACCTTGATAATTTTCCAGTTCTGATGTAGAGAAGACCTGGAAACAAACTTAGTACCTTGGCATATAACTCAACATATTTTCGAAAAATTGGGTCATTCACAAGGCACTTGTCAGATGGTAGCTGCAGAAGTCCTTCCTTGGGGGTACTGCTCAACAATTCCCTGTGGATAGATATACTTTCAAGTTTACCATGTAACGGATGGGTAGGATGAATTAGAAAGAATGGTGCCACAAATGATGAATCCTCTGCATGTCAAGCCTGAACTATAATTTAATAGTCCTCCATAGAGAGATTTATGCCATATAAATGTAACTACTTACTTGAAATAAGAATTGTCAAAAATAAGGGGGTTTGAAGTCCATGGGCCTTCAAAATTTGAACGTTCTTTGTGACATCTCCCCTGGGCATTGCCATATTCATATTTGGTTAATATGTGTACATCATGGGGTTGTTTTTCATGTTCAAACAAATCCATTATATCTTCACACCTGAAGGAAAAGGTAAGACAATTGTGAGGAGACTTACAATAGTGTGTGCACCAGAAAGGGCAACAATGTCTTGATCACTCAGACCATAAGCTCCAAAAATTGAACGAAGCATATCAGCTCCTGGTAAGCAAAATTTGAGAAATTTGTTATATGTTGGAAGTTCACCATTCGAACTTTTGGGCATGTCAGCAATCATGAAGGTCCCTATGTCTGAAAACAATGTTCACTGAAGCAACAATCGGACAAATAGTTCAAATATCTATAATCCATGCTGAAGAAGGAAGAGGGGAAAACCCAAGATAAAGGTCTGATGAGGACATGAGCTCCAATGGAAAATGCAAAAGTTGCACTACATTGACAGTGTGTAAGCAATTGAACTACATCTCAGACGCTCCAAAATATCTTTGATTGGTTGTGCTATTCAATTAGTATGAGGTCAAATGTGATGCCGCTACCTTTGTTGGGATCAGGTAACCGACCTTCTGGTGCAGCCTTCATTGCATCCTGTGAAGACAAAGATGTTCGACATTATGGTATTTGAAGCATTTGACTTTGTATCATTTACTGAGTGCCTTGGACAAGTAGGGAAACGGAAGGTAATTTGACCAGGATGGAAACTAATTTTCAGCCAAATTATACCTTTCTTCCTGGATGGAATGGCACTTCTGGGCCACCAGTGACCTCAACAGCAACAACACCAGCTAGCTGAATTGCACAAATTCACATTCTCAACAACTTGTGGAATAGAGTTTTAGGGGGGGGGAAAAAGGCTTCTTGCCCAATCAAACAATCACAAGTCTTTATTCAACATGTTGCTTAGGATTATTATGTCTCAAAATGAGAGCAGGAGTGCAAGTTTTCATTAGACTCAAAAATCAAATAAATTTTCATGTGCTCTGCTGCTGCAACAAATACCCTTACCGCAAGGAAGTCACCATATGATAGCTTGGGAAATGTTTCCTTGAGAGGTTGGAGAATTTTGAAAGCAATTTCAAGCCCAGCATTGGCTTCATATTTCAGCTCTTCTGGAAATCTTATGGACCCAAATGGTCCCCCATTCATGGCCTTTTTATTGTATGTCCCTGCTGAATGCCATCTGTGGTCTTCGGGCATTTAGAACCAAATCTGGTGAATACTTTTGACTCCTCTTCCAATATAGTCCTAACTTCTAACATGATGGTGAAAAGTCAATACTTTCAAATGTAGGAATGGCCAACATAGATGCATTCATCAATTTGAGGCAGGGCATGGAATTATGTGTGAACAGGGTAGATGATGAAGCAAACAAATTCACAACCTACTAAGCTTTGATATTGGATTTTAACACTTACAGGAAACGTAGAACAAGGGGTGCACAATGCTTCTCTGTCAAACACATATAAGCAGTCACAAATCAGAAAATGAGTTATAGTTCGAACATGTGGTGGGTGTTTTAGAAAACGATTTCTACATTTCAAGCTTTTGAAGGCAATCCTAAATCAACCAAAGAAAGCATTTAAAATCAAGTCAAATGTCTTAAGTGCATGCATAAAGACCTGAAATGATCCCACGCAATTTCTTTCGACATCTTTCAACATCAGCCAAATATTCTTTGGTGACACATGGATATGAAGAGCCTGCTCCAAAGCACGACATTGAGTCCACTTAAAACACAATTGAAACTTCGCACTCTACAAAATCACCACAACTGGTATCTGCATCATGTGATAACAAATAATAACCACAATATGCTTCAACTGAACATCATTAGTATGCTTTTTATTGATGGAATAACAAGTTTCATTGTGTTTTATAATCTCCTATTGTTTCCCTTCCACAGTATGAACCATGTAAATTTACAAAATTAATTCATGCAAATGTGTCTATGGAGTCACAATGTTTGATTTCAAAATGAGGTCCAGTTGGTTGCTTCTTTCAATCAACAAAATAATCTCTCTCCTTCATACAAACACTGATATGTTCAGCTGCAAGGGGATGGGATTTAGACCCCATGGATCAACCCCTCCATCTCCAAGTGGTAAAGCATTGTACCTCTTCATAATAAATAAGCCTGCTTTTACAAGACTTAAAAAGCCATGACTTTTGACATGTATCCAACTTGTGTCTCTTGGCACATCAATTGTTATGAGATTCAAGATTTTGAAAATTTTGAATTGGCACTCATCAGAGAGATATCCATTGTGTTGTTGCTCAAGAGAGTATATTGATATAATTATTGCCTAATGACAAATATATATGATTCTAGTAAAAGTAATACAATTAGAAGAAAAGTCAACCAACAAGCCTAGCTAGGAGTTTATTACACCATTTACCTCATAATATTCTTGCTCCATAATGGGTTTCAAAGCCCTAAGGTAGGAAGTTGAAGTCTAGAACAATTGTTAGGTTATTGAAGCATATTGACCAAGTTGGTGGTTGCATGCCATAAGTGCACACAAGGTTTGTGAGGTTTTCACTTGAATTGTTTCAAGAATTGTCCCTAATTGCCACTGATATCAAATAACTTTCGAGCTTTGGTTCACCAAATAATATTGGTGGAAATTGGTAGAATGTACCTTGAGGGAAATTTTTGTAAATGTGGGCCACATTTTGTAGAGTCTCTCACCACTAAGTTCAAGTAGTGGGAGATTTCGAATGCATCCATGGCATGCATCAATTTTAATCAACCTTAAATATAACATACATGAATTTTTTAAATGCTAAATGACCTAATTTGTAATTGAGCGTAATATCAAAGGGTGGAAACATAATAAAATAGAGAGAAAAATTATCTTGTCAACATTGGATATAAAGTAACAACAAACTAAAATTGTTATATGTACAATGTTTTAATTTGAACGATAAAAAAATTCACTCTTGTGAATCATTTTTCAAATTCAAAATTTCAATAAGTTTTTACTTATTTTTTGAAATGCGAGTAACTATAAAATTTAGTTTATTCTAAGTGGACTTTTGTAGAGTACATATTAAGAGTGTTCCAATAAATAAAAAATAAAATCTATTTAATGATGCCATCAATAATACAACGATTTTTATATCCTAAGTTAATGTATATATATTTCACTGAGTATTTTATGTTCAAGGCTTTGCATATAGATATTTTTATTTATTTTGGGGGATTTTTTTCAATGTATTTTTAAAGTAATGATGATGGATTAAAATTTCATGATTATTTTGGTTGACAAAAATACATATGAAAAATAAAATTTCAAACTAAATATAAATATGTAAAAGTGTGAATGATAATTGTTCATGCTTATGTTATTTTCAAGGCATTTCAAATCAATTAAAAAACAATTAAATAATGTAAACATTATTTAAAAGGTTAATTTTTTTTTTGGAATACTTAGATATTCGTTGGATTCATTCCAAATTATTCCACACCATATGGTAAAACATGGTAAAGTTTAAACCCCACAAAATAAGGGTATCTATTTTTATCTTGTTCATGCATATGAAAAAAAAAAACATTGAAATGGGTGAAAATAAGATAAAAAGCCTCCCATGTCTTTTGTCGCATTTACAAAAATTTACTTGCAAAAAATTAGAGGCAAATGAGTTTTTTAAATAAAATTAAAAATCTCTAAAATTGGATGGTAAATTTGTGTTCAAAAACTTCAACACAAAGTATTCAATGAAATGCATTTATATTAAGTTATGATATAAAGTTTATTGTATTCTTGAAGTCCTCATCAAAAATATATGCATGTCATTCCCCCTTGTGTGCACATTACAAAAAATGTATCCCCATCAAGTTTATAGGTTCACCACAAATGCATTGTGCCATGCCATGCATTGTTGGACGGGGGAGGCTTGGCCTAGAGTGTAGCATTGAAGAGAAGATGTTTGAAAGCATATGAAATGGCAAGATGATTAAATGAACAAAAAACCAAACATTCAAACTTAGGCTTGCATAGGATTTAAGTCATGCATGATGAGGATTAGAAGAAATGTTGAAGGTGATATTGGAAAAATAATGTTCATGGAATTTTTTTAAAAAGTTTTCTTAAAGATGATTAACACCCCTTTTTGAAAACTATCTGAAGGGAAGGATGAAAGTTTGCACTAGTTGAAGAAGAAGGTTGTGTGTTGGCTTTAGGTGGGCTTAGAATGGAAGTGAACCTAAATTGTTGGCCCTTATAACCTTTAATAAAAAGGGGCAACAATCATGTAAAAGTTTAAAGGTAATGATAGAGGCCACAAGCTCTCAATTCCCCAAGTAAGTTGTTAATGCAATGGCCTTGGTAGAAATGAAACTTAACCCCCCTTTAGAGATGAGAATAACTTGTTGAATTATTTTGGAAGCACCTCTACGTGACACACATCTTTATCTAAGGCTTCCAAGAGTAAAAACAAAATGAAGGAAGGGGAGCCAACGGGAGTTCTCAAAACCTTGATGCCATTTGAAAAGGTATGAACAAATTAGAAAGGAGAGCCAAGAAGCAAACTAGAAGGGAACCAAGCAACACACTTGTTGGGTGGCACAATTGACCCCACCAAAAAAAATTGTTTTGGAAGTAAAATGATCAAGAAAACATCATGAATAACAAAAGCAAGGTTGATAGGGTGTGTGTTGTTGGCCATATGAGGAACACATAATAAAGGAAAAGTTTGATTTGTTTAAGGCTAAAAAATGCACAAGGTTGAAAAAAGATTCATCTAATGGATTGCTTTGATGGATGTCAATGCAAGAATGGATGATGGTCAAGCCTTGAGGGGGGAGTAATGACTAAGAAAGGGGGGTTGTGGGGCATAAAAGGAACAAATGAAAGGGATAAACTTTGGGACAATTGATCACTTGTCATTTGGAATTCATGGAATATAATCCTACATGAAAATGTGTTGAAGGTGTTCATAACATACATTTCCAATCTCATTCATTTAGGATGATGGTCCAAGGTAGTTAAAATATTATACACTATTGTTTCATAAGGTGAAAATACATTATGGTGGCCAAAAAATCTAGTCACAAATATTGTTTTTTGAAATTGTGTAACTTTCAACTTCCACCAAGTTAATATTAAAAGAGTTTATCATAAATTATACTAAAAATAAGTCAATTCAATAACCAAATAATGCAATTTTCAAAGGAAATTACATTTTTGATTAATATAAAATAATTAAAATATATATTTGTGAAAATTTAAATGTTGTAGAAATATATTGTAAAGTGCAAATATGCTTTTAAAATTATTCAAATAATTGTAAAACTTGATGAAGTACTTAATCATATATTGAATATGAATTGATTCTATCATTTCAATTACAATTGAAAAAATTGATTCATGTGATTTCACAAAAATATCTAAACACGTTTTTCATTCAAACAAACATAAGTGTGTTGAAAAAAACATTTTGTTGAAAAATTATTTTCATTTTATATGGTTACAAATTGAAAAAATATTTTTAAAAATGTTATGATCAAATTGTATATATTTTTATAAAAATCTTGCCCATCTCAATTTGCATCCAATTTGCAAGCATTAAGGTGAAAGCACATTACAAGGGGGTGAACTTAAGTAGTTTCATAACATGTGCATAAAATATACACCTACAAAATGTGTTGCATTTCATTTTTGGTGTTTGGGCTTCATATTTTAATTTTCACAAAGTTAATATTATTTGAAAAATTGAATTCAAAAAATAATGAATATATTTTTTACATATGTAGTAATAGAATTTTTTTTTGAAGGATTGCATTAAGTTTTGGTTTGAATTAGTCAAACAAAAAATGTTTGAAATAAAAATTAAAAAAATGGCCCACCTCACATATTTGTGATCTTACATTTGCGAATGATTGTTTTTCAACATATTAATTTACGGCATACTTATGGTCATCACCCCAAAAAGCACTCATTTGTGACATGATAATTATCAGACTTTTCACATGGCTCACAAATAATCATGTGAAATCACAATGTTTAATAGATATTAAAATTTTAATAAAGGCTTAAAATCATTTAATTTCAATCATTTCTTGAGTATATTTACATTTTTTAATAAATTTGTCATATATTGTTTTGGCACAAATATATTTTAACATCACATCATATGGAATAAAACAGTTTCATTTATTTAACATTTGACTTCTTTGGGTTTTGAACTACCATAATATGCAAAAGCATTATGAAAATTTTTCATAATAATGCCATGGTTGAAGTTGAAACATGGGACTCTTAAAAAACAATACAACGTGACAACAATCTTGGCCCCCTCTAATGCGTTTTCACCCATTAGTGTATGGACCATGAATTGAATCTTTTTTTTTTCTTCCCTTTTTTGCCACCTTATTTTTTTTCCTTTTTTTTCTTGTAAAATTCTTATGGAAATATAAGTAATTCATCTTCCCCATGCAACTAATTCAATTAAATCTTTAAAACATATTCATGGGATGTAAAAATAACACATTTTACTTAAATATGTTTGATTATTGTAATACAAAGGCATCTTCAACACATATCTGCACAATTATTAATAAAATTTGAAGATTTCATGTTAATAATAAAATATTCCTAACTATGTTAAAAGACTATGTATTTTCCTTGAAAACATTTTGTTCTTTGAAAAAACCATTTTTGAATATCATAACATTTACATATATAATATAATTAATGTGCAGATGCAAGGTACTATGTTAATAAGTAAAATTTAAATGGATAAAATGACAACCATGTACAATACATTATGCTTAAATAGGTTGGATTATTCTCTTTTAATAAGTCATATTTGCATAAAGGATGAGGATCATTAAAATAACATACAAATTGTTTGATCTCATCAAGTTGTTTTTCTCTATGGTAGCATCTTCATTTTTATCATTTTCTACAATCTCAATAACAATTCTGAAAGTTTCCATAAGTTACAAAGATACATATGGTATAAAAGGTTTTCAAAGATAAAAGGAAATCATTAATTCTTCTATAGTAAGTTTGTTAAAATTTATCATTAAACAATGACATTTGTAATGAGGACAATGTTGGTCATCTACCCATATAATTAATAATGTTCCATATTGAATCTTTAACTATTAAATTTTCAAAAAACTAATGAAAAGATCACAAACTTGATTCATTATGAATACATAAAAAGATCATTCTTATTCAATAAAAGATCCTTGCAAAGGGCTAAATATATACATTTATGATAAAAAAAATTGGATTGTCAAATATGCCATTATCTTAATAAATTGGTAGTAACCATTGATTTTGTCACAAGACATGCACAAAGTTATTTTAGTTCATTATTCAGATTTTGTACACAATCTTGTAACAATGATCAAATGACATTTTGCATGTATAAGGTCTTGATCAATTTTGCTAAAGATTGATTTACAAAACAACAAAATGTCAAATGTGAATTTCAAAAAAATATTATTTACAAGTATACCTCTTGAACCATTAATTGATCACATATCTTTTGGATTATTGATTTTTTAATTGTTTTATCTTTTACTTCATTTTTAAAAAATAATTTCACAAATATATAGGTTTTAAAAGTTTAGGTTATTTTATTTTATTTTTGAAAGATAAATCTCCATGTCATTTAAAGCATGCTTGTAAAGGCATAAGTGGGTCAATATCATATGGATTACGTTATATAACAATGATGTGATGCATAAAACGCAATCAAATTATCAAAATACATATCAAAATATTTTTCTAACCAAAAAAAAGAAAAAGAAGGAAGAAAATTGAGAAAAATGTTAATTCCTTTTTTTGTTTTTTAGTCCACTATTTTTTTCAATTGTTTCATTTCACATAATATACAACAAAATGCTAGATGAAATCGAAGAAAAAATGCCCCCAAAATATACCATAATATACCCCCCAAAAAAAAGATTTTCTTGTTTAAAGTGGCCTCTTAATAATGTGTTTTTACCGCATACCTTCCTTTAACCATAATGCCAAATTGATGGGGGGATAAATGAATTGAAAAATGCATTATGAACTTCAAAGCACAAGGCCCTAATGATAGTCAATATAAGAATTCACCCATTGCAAAAGGCTTAGCCATTGCCAAAAGTCATGTGACACCAAAAGTTTGTGTTATGCTCCTAGGGATATGACATGTAATAATATTAGAAAAAACCAAGAATAATTAGGGAAATTTGCTAACTTAATCTTCAAGGTTGAATGGGTCTCAAAGGTGTTAAAATACCATGCATAAAGGCTTGTTGATTGAGGAATGGGACATGTGGATGAATGTTGGGTGCAAGTACATAGATAGGAACCAACATGACTACTTTACAAAAGGACTGTGAATTTTTTTTAATTTTTTAAATTTTTTCATATGAAAGAATTTTTGAATGAAATCTTTTGCAACTTGTTATTAAAAATACATATAGTTGCCCCAATAGATCACATGTTTTGTGCTAATCATTTTTGAATAAATATGAATTTTTCAAAGTGTGTAAATTTTGCTAGATTCTACATTTCATCTTGAAAATTTATCATAATTTTGAATCATACCAAAATATGTCAATTACTTTAGGTTCTTGTTTCTTATATTATAAAGTACAACTTTTTTTTGTATCTTATGCACATTACACCCCATTTACATGTGGTCAAATACTTTTGAAAATTTAAAATTTTGAAAAATACTTTGAATTTCTAAAAGTTTAAAATTCCATATATTTAAATTATGAGTTTTTTAAAAACTTGGGTAATAGCTTACTATCATCTAAATTTTTTTACCATCAAAATTATGTTATTACAATAGTCTTTTACTTAGTCCTTGTAAAATTAACCACGATCTAATGCAACACTTGTTCAAGTTCAAAGATCCTTTTTTAAGACTAAAACCCAAAGTTTAATTTAATGAATTTTTAATTTGAATTCCTTGACATTCATATTAGTCATTTATTAGAACTTGGAATGATTAATATCACTTTAAAATGTCAAGAAAAAAACATATGTAAAAAAGTTCACACTTTTCACCACTATTCAACATGGTTTTGGCTCTTATTTTTGTATTTGCACCCAACTTAAAATAGTTCAAGGAGAAGTCCAAGTTCACATTTGGTTGAAAATCCATCAAGGAATCTATACATGGCAAATAAATATTTGGGTAATGGAAAGCTTGTAACATGTTGATAGTCTCCAATGAGGTTAGGGCCAAGGGAAGGGCAACAAGCTAGGGCTCTAACAACATGAACTTGCTTCTTGGCACACCTATTTGTTAAAACATGTACTTTACAAAGTTTTTACAAAGGTCCACATTTCAAAAATAGACTTCAAAATCAATACTTACAATTCAAACAAGGAAGTAAAACACTTATTGCAATAAATTAATTAAAATTTGAAATAATGCACAATTTAAAAATATTTTTAAAACAATAATAAAACATTATTGCACGTTGGATTCAATTGATATTTACAATTTGAGGTCTAGACAACATTCAAAATAATCTTCTTCATCAACATCATGCAATTGCCATAATATTTATAGAGTAGAAAAGAAAAAAATGATAATATCATAAAAATGGTGGACATGGCATAAAATTTCTTATTGCATAATAATTTTTGTTACCTAGTTCCAATGGAAAGGGACTATCTTTCCAACAAGAAATAAGGCCCTATGTCACTGGTTTCCCATAAGTTGATGACCATTAGGCTGTTGGTCATCATAGTTGCACATTGTGATTAAAGCAAGGTCAAAACACGTAACAAGGAGCCAAAAAAGGTGTCAGATGTTAGACATAATCAGTCAAAATCAAATATTTATTTATTTATTACCATTTAAAACCATAGTAATCATGAAAAGTTAGTCCTTTTTCCTTCATATGAGTGTCAAACAACTTAGAGTAAAAATTCATGTGATCCAATTTTAAGTTTTGGTTTTAATTCATATGTTTCAAAATGTACACCTATTGTGTTAGATGGAATCAATTTTGCAAAGGACTATCAAAAGGATTCATATAATAAAAGAATTTTCATTGAAAAAAATATAGATGATAAGAACATATTAGCCACACTAAAAAAATAGGCATAATTTTAAAAATGTGGAATTATGAAACTTTAAAAATTCAAAGAATGTTTCAAAATTGTTTCAAAATTTTAAAGCTTTAAGAGTCCTTATATCTTATATCTTAAAGTATAATGAAACTAAAGAATGTGAAAAAAAAAAATTTTGGTGATGATTGAAAATTTTGATAATTTTTCAAGATGAAATATTGAATCTGTAAGGAATTTGCAAGCTTTTAAAATTCATATTATTCAATAATGACTAAATTTTTTTTGATGCATTGGGGAAAATTTTAATATTATTTAGAACAAGTTACAAAAAATTTCATTCAAAATTTTATTTGCATGTAAAAATTATTTTTAAAAAAAATGACTTGTAGTCCTTTTCCAAAGTAATCCTTTTAGCTCCTAGTTACAAGTTTTGGCCCAATAGCCTAATGCATAGAAATATCCTTATTCATTATTTGGAGAAAATTGATATACCTTTCAATTGTGCACCAAGTGCCTACAAAAGGAGGATTATCCATGGAATCAAACATGTTCAAACAAAATTAGCATATTTGTGATGGGTATTTAAATATCCAAATGACCCTTTTGATTGCTTGTGGGTTCGTAATGTATCCATTGATACAAATGGTTGATATTTCAAGGACTATTAATATGACGTTTTCCATGAAACAACCCCTAGTGATAATAATGCAAATTGTAAAGATTGGCTGTTAATGCAACACATGAATTAAACAAACTACTAATGGCAACCAATACATCTTACGTTTATTTGTTTGTTTATTTTGCAAAGATTTATCAACTAGTAATTGTTGAAATTTGAATTTTTAACTTCTTACTTATTACATATCTCACCAATATCCCCTAATCTTGTAGTACCACAAATATGAAACGATCCACAAAGGCTTCTTAAAAAGCCATGTTTTAATAATCAAATAGAAGCCTTTTACAAACACAATTCATTTTAGTGGCTACTTATGTACTTTTCTAACAAACTAACCTAATATATTTTTTTATCACTATTTCTATCCAGAACCTTTCAAACAAAACCCAAAGGCAACCAAAACAAAGGTGCTTACACTATTATAATAACTTTACATCAACACAGTTCTTTGCCCAACCATGAACACAAGAAAGTTCCTTCCTTCTATAACATCCTCCTCTTCTATTAGTTTTTTTTCTTCCTCTAGATTTTTTTTTTTTCTCTGCTATTCTTTTTTTAATCTCCTATTTGTGTTCTCCCCCTACATGTATAAGATCTCCTAAACTATTTATATTTGAAATCATGTGTTAATGCCAACTCCTAATTGCAACATTTAATCATCCATGGTTACCCATAGGCGCATTGACAAAATAAAAAGCCAAAGGTGCACCTTTAGTAAGGATTTCAGTGACTACTTAAAAGATTTTGGGTATATATTAAGAACATTCCATTTTTAAGTTGCAAAAAGTCATAAGAAAGCTCTTTTGAGTAAAAAATATGTTACATTATACTCTTATGTGAATATGTGTTTTAAAAATCTTTCCAAAATTATGTCATTTTCAAGTCCTTCAAAAGTCATTTATGAGTTTTTTCAAGCAGTAAAAGCATCATATAACACTAGTTACAGTGATTAATCAATGTTTTTGAGATTTCAAATTTCATTAGATTAATTTCAAATTATTACACATGTTTCCACCATATATTAAGAACATTATCATCAAAACATATTTTTAAAATGTGTAATATTAATATTATTTTTGACACAAAAACATGAAAAATAAAGCATTGGTTATAGTTCCTATGGCTCCTATATTTGTGAATGTACCCCCATCCATAAGTTGGTGATTGCTAACACTACTAAATGACATTAGATTGTAGTATTCGTATAATGATATCCAACTTGTTATATTCAATTGTTTTTTTTGGCACCCAATTAATGGAAAATTTCTCAAGTACTTTGATGTTGATTCCATTCCCAAACTTGATTTTTGGACATATTTGGAACGTAGCTGAAGTTTGCATCAATAATCCTACAAAATTGCCAACATAAAATGGAGATGGTGTGCAAGATAATTTGATTCATCCATTTTGCAAATTTTTAACTTAAATAAATCCTCTAGGGTTTTGTCATATATATTGTACAAGAAATTTTTGTTAGCATATAGTTGAACAAAAATTTAGCCCACCCATGGACCCATTCCTTTCTAGCATCTTTTAAAACTCTTAGTCTACTAATTTGCATGTAGTACATGTACACAATAGAAACAAGCATAACCCAAAATCACCATACTCCAAATTTGCAAAATATTAACTACTTTGATTAACTACACATTAAAATTTAAACTTTTCATGGCTAGGTCATGAGAACTAAGTTTGTGTGGAATTGTTCATGGATTTTTCATGTGCAACACTTGGTATTGAACTTTTGAAGTTAGACCTCAATCTTTCGTCATACATAGGAGATCCTTATGTGTATACACTATAAGACTAAATCAATTGTAGAATCAATTCTTTAGGTGCAATTCCTCTTCGAGTTTCTATTGTGTAAGTTGTTCCAATCCATCTTTTTCTTATGCCCTTCACTTTCGTGTGCAATTTTTCTTATGTATAAAATCTATTTAATTCTTTTTCCTCAAAGTTTCCATCAAATCCATGATCCTTTTGTCCCTTTGACTCTCACGCACAAAGTTTAAAACAACAACCCCATTGGTTTTTGTTTGTTTATTTTTGCAACGTAGCAACATTGACGAACATCCCTAGACAAATTCAAACATATTTTGCTTTAATTGGAAACACATCTGTGAATGATCATTAAAACTATAGCAAGTAGATGAACTTGAGGCAACATGTTCACCCCAAAAAAAGAAAATTTCCAAAAATTTGAAGTAGTGTTGCCATTTGGTGAATTTTCACCAAAAGAAAAAATGTTGACCCCCACCCCCTCCCCCACATGGAAATCACTTAGTGGGTCCTTCTTGGCCAACATAACACCCCCTTTCCACCCCTTGTATGGAACACACTTAGTAGGTAATGGCCATTGGAACCACCAAGTGGGTTTCATTAATAACCATTATTAGATATAATTGGCACTTAGGGAGGATGGTTATCTTCTGCCACATCATTAGTTGGAACTTTGGAATAGGTACACAAATTTGATGTTCCCTTGATAACTAATAAATGTTAGATTCTTGATTCATAATGCATATAATATTCTTCACAATCTAAAGATGTTAATGAATTCAAAGCATTAATGCACCCCATAGAGTTCTTGTATAAATTTCCTAGTGTATTTGGAGGGCACCTTATATATGTGAATATCCCCTTGTAGTAAAGAGTGGGGATTTTACACCTACCATTTAAGAACACAATATATGTACATACTTATAGGTGTAAGGTCTTTCCATTTCCTAAATAGTAAGCACTCATGATCCCTACCACTTTTAATGTTTTACAAGTGATCTATTTATTTTTATGCTTATGATCTAAGGTTTGCCTCATACTTCATGTCAAGTAAGGCCCACTATAGGGAAGGAAAACCTTAAATTAATTCCATCACAACTTGATTATTGGCCATGGAACAAAAATTAAATGAATAAGATGTGAAAAAACTCAACAAAATAGTATATTATATGAAATGATCACATCATGTGAATTTCAATAATGGATTTTGAGTTACCATAATATATCAATGGATTTTTAAAGTGCTAAAAACCTACATCACAGTCCATATCATATGATAAATGACTAATTATATTTACTAAAATGTTTAATTGAGTGAATTTTTTTGAAATGGAAAATAATGTGATGCCATTGGTACAAAGGAAGAAAATTTTGAAAGATTTTGAAAACCACAAATTGAAATATACAATGAAATATGGATTTTTTTATAAAGTCCTTTATTCATTTAAATTAATAATTCAACTTCTCATTTTTTAAATGTAAATTTTTGATATAATTATCTATCATTGTTAAAGTTTAGAAGTAAAAAAAAATAATTTACCTTGTGATACGATTCAAGTGCAATAGGATGTATTTTGTTACAATGTACATGGACTTTTATTTTAACATTAGTATGGACTTCACATATGTCAAAAAGTACTACACCTTAACGTGCTTTCACTTTATGTTCATAAACTTCTTATCAAAATCTATTTTCAACATGTTTTTTAAGTTAAATTATGTAGAGATGGTCAATTATCATAAATTACATATAAGTTTATACAATTCTATCCATAACCACATGAACATTAATGTGCACATTTCATTAATTTGATTTTTTTTCTTTATTTGGTTAGTTTTGCAAGTTTGTAATTGTTTGTTTTATTGGGAATTATTGTTGGTCAATAAGGCAATTAAAAATAATTAAAAAACTTGTGGTGATCAAAATGACTTTTGATTGTTGTAGTCTTAATAGAGCTCTCCACCCAACCTTAGGATGACAAATATGATGTCATCCGCCCTCGAGTTCAACAAATAATTAAAAAAAAGTAACAAACATAATTAAACAAGAAAATGGAAAAACTAGGTAGATGTAGGGTTAAGTGGCTCATTTTCAAGAAATAAAATGTCCCTAAAAGTCCATTTTTTGGTGTTGAATTAACATAAATGGGGGACTATGGGTTGGTTAATGAGCTAATCAAATTCCTATGAAAATACATCCACTTAGACATCTTTTTGACATACATTTTACAAGGAAAGAAATCATCAATTTAACAAAAAATGACCCATGTAGAAACTTTTGAAGATAAGGTCAAGATTTCAGTTATTCAAAAGTCCATAATTATATTTTGGTTAAAATTTTTGTAATGAAGTTTTCAAATCTATGTTTTTTTTCTTTCATCTATCAAATATTAAGTCCCTATAAGATATATTTTCAAAAAATGAATATTGAAAATTTCATGTGTATGGGAAGTGCAAATGGTTGGGATAATCCAGATGTTTTCATTTCAAAAATCCATTATTACATATTGGGTGCACATTTATTGTGCACAAATTATATAGATATTTTTTTTATTGAAGTTGTGAATCTTAAACCAAGTCCCAATTGTGCACATAAATGGTTCTATGGTATAAAAATGGCATGTTAATTCATTACACTCTATATAATATAACAATGGGACACAAAAAGTGAGCCACTATAATTTACATTCACCCAACTATCAAGGATTTGAAACCTTAGCTTCTTCATCAATAAAGGTGAAAACATGGGGATCATAAGAAGGTTATGAAACACCTCAATCAATGCGAAGATTGCATATTGACCATAACACTAACCTAAGCTTTAACATACGAAGGTAATACTGGATTGGTCAAAGGACTTTGGAAGAACTGAAGGTGTGTAAAAAATGGAAGTCTTCTAGATGTATCTTTGCAAGAAAACATGTGGTTGTCAAAAGAAATGGTTGACTTCCATTTTGACAATGAAATTGATGTGTTAAAATAGATGCAATTTGGGTGTGGCATGTCAATTTTGACAAACTTGAAGCTAAACTAGGCTAAATTAAATTATATTAAATTAAACTAAAGATAATTATATTATTTAGGTTAAATTAAATTGAACTTGGTTGTTTATGTTAAACTAGGCTAAATACTAAACTAGGCTAGGTTCTTTCAATTAAGTTACGCTACTTATGTTAAATTAAGTATCAAAACTAAGTAAATCTACTTATGCAAAATTAAATGAAATTAATGTATGTCACCTAATTTAGTAATGTTCAATTTAGTTTAGTTTAAATAATTTAATTTTGTTTAATTTAATCAATTTTAGCTTAAGAAGCTTAATTAACCTAAATAGCCAAGTTAATTAAGTTTAGTTTGAGTAGTTTAATTTAACTCAATTTAATTAAAATAACCCAATTTGATCTAAATTAACCAAGGTTAGCTTCAGTAGTTTGAGGTTAACATAGGATTATAAATGTTCATGTTTGTAAATTTATGGTAAATAGTTTCATTCAGAAAAAATGGTGTAGTGCGATGGTTAAGGAATTGAACCTTTAAAGTGGAAGTCAAAGGTTTAAATCTTTTCACTTACAATTTAAATATGGTTGTAGTCATATTAACATGTGCCATTAGAAGTCGTAATCACTATTCAATTTTTTGAATTTTTGATTGAAAAAAATACAAAATAATAATTTTTTTATATAAAATTTTATTGTGAATACATTATGTACATATCATAACAATTTGGAATCAATTTAATGAGTAAAAAACACACAATTTACCCTTTTAAAGACTTGTAACCACAATTAAAAAATAATTTTTGACACTAAAAGCACAATTTGAAAATATTTTTTAATGACATATTTTGGGATATTTTTTAGTATGCACCTTAACATAATAGCATCAAAAATAATTTAAAGGTTTCGAATGTTTTTTTGAAAGATGTATTAAAATGATTTTTGGAATATGCTTTTAAAAAATGAAAAAACAGTGGTCTAAGGGGGTAGGTGTGGCTTTTTGTAACATGGTTGGATCCATATTGCCTAGGTTCCTAGCCAAGGTGCCTAGTTAGCCTTTTAGGCTTTTAGTTGAAGTGGTTAGCACAAGTTAAATATGCTTTTGGTTTAACCTAGGCTAGGTTACTTAATTCCTTTAGGCTAGGTCATGTAATTCCTTTAGGTTAGGCTTCTTAAGCTCGCCTTGTTTCATTAAACTTTGATTGTCACATGGCATCACACATGAATTGGGCGAAAAAATGAATTTCCTAATTTTAAGTTGCCATAGGGCATCACACAATTGGGCCAAAAAATATTTAGTTTAAAGTTGCCATGTGGCATCACACAATTGTGAAAAAAACTCCTAGTTCCATGACTGTCATGTGACATCATATGATTAAGCAAAAAATCTTAATTCTAGGGCCGCCACGGGGTTGCCATGTGGTAGCCAAAAATTAATCAAAAACTATTTTTATTTTAAAATCTTAATAGTTGAATATGCCGCCCATTGTCCTATGGTAAATTTGATTACTATCATGAAAAATAGTCATAAATGACATTTGCTACTAGCGCAATTTTTTATATTAATGACATATACAATGAGGACATTTGAACTAGCACCCATGTAGTCATGTACAATTATGAATGGCATAAATGATTACATTTGTACTTGTTTATGTAGTCCTAAAGATCACATTTTGGCATAATTATATATACCAATTGCCCAACATTGGTGCTAACTTAAAAAAGAAATTAAAGAATAAAAACCAAATGGATACAATTTTGTTTTGTGTAAAGTTTCACCAAAATGAAAAAAATGAAAAATAAAAAAATGTTTTATCAAAAATATTTTCATATAAAAAAAAAGTTACCAAAATTTGAAAAAAAAATCTTGAATTTATTTTGCAATTTTTTAAATTTGATTTTAGTTCGATAACATTTTTTCAACTAATTTTGTACTAGTTAAAATTTTTCTGAAAACATGTCACCATTTAATGCTAACAAATGATGCAACATCAAAATAACTGGAAAAACATCACTTAATGGACAAGGTCAATTACATAGAAACATGGTGAAAACATTATGAAATGATTCCATCCAAGGGTCTGTTAAAATAAATCAAAACTTCTACTTACATTCCATTATTCCTAAATTTCAACCTAAATGAGAAAATGTGTCATATATTAATTAAAATTTTAAAAGTAAAAAGCAACCATTTCAATTTTGCATAAGACCAAATAAATTAACTTTCATACATACATGGAGATTCAAAAATTCTCCTTGTGGCATATGGAAAGAAAAGAGAAGTGTTAACCCAAAACATACATTTTCATAAAATTATAATTAAGGTTACAAGAAATGCTGTCAAACTTTTGATTTTAAAAGGAACCTTCGAACTTGGTTTTAATGTTTTTTTGTTTTTTTTTATCATGGAACCTCCATTCTAGTCTTGAGGCTAGTTTTCTTGCAATTTTAAAAACTTTATCTCAAGTCATTTTCACAAAGAATTAAGTGGTGTCCAATTTTAAATCAAGTCCAATTCCATTTCCATTGCACAAAATTATATCACAAATTTATTAATTTCATAAATTCGTTAAAAATTTGCACAAAATCTATTATTTCATGGGTTCATGTTTTTCGAGTGTTTTTGCACATGGATGTTATGTGTGTAAAACACAAATGATGCACATATAAATAAGATGTAACATTTTGAAGTGATGTTCTTTTTTAACATTGTTCAATGTCCCCCAACATTTTTTTAATGCTACCCAATGCCTAGCTTGATGTCCCTTGACATCATCTCAATGTCCCTCCATTGCTCATCGATTTTTATTTTATTTTATCCTTTAATATCAATTAGAGTCTTCCCATTGTCTTTTGCCATCCTCCCATGATCCCCATTGTCCCCAAGCTTAAAAATATGCCAAACTTAGAATGCCCTATTTGAAATGCCCCCCAAAAAAGATGTTGTTCAAATCTTGATAGGTGTGAGTCAATGTGTAAATTATGCATATTTTAGGATCCATGTAAGTGCATCACAAATTGTAATGTGTATTGTCTAAAATTGATTTCAAAGTCGTCAATTTCTTAACATATATTCAAATTTTTAGATTGAGCCTGAGAATGGCCTTCATTTTTCTTTTTCAATTTATTCTATCCTTTCCATTTTAATTCTATTATTTCTTCTCCTTATCAAGTTTACATCTGTGCATATTATGTACTTCTAACACCAATTACATTTCACTAACTTTTCATTTACTTATGTAAAATTCAAATTATGAATAAAAGGAAGATGTGATGCGAAAAATATTTCAAGAAATAGAAAAATGATTAGCTCCAAAACATTTAGCAGAAACACATATTTATTTCCAATTAATATGCACACTAGGATTTTACGAAATTTGTGGAAATTTTGTTTTGGTTGTGTCCAAGGAAAGCAGTAGCAATATGTACATAGGGTAAAGAGTTCATAGTGACAGGTGGTTTATAGGTTGCACCCATCCAATTAGTATGTACTTGTCCAACAATTTTGAAGATGGTTTATAATTCAAAATAGCTATCTAGAGAAATTCCTTCTTTTCTTCATACTTTGCTAGTGTGAGTAGAAAGTTGAAGAGCTCAGACAAGCCCCCAAATGGCCTTTATTGGGCCTTGACCCCACATGGACAGGGACTATTGCATTGGATCCAACTTTTGGAAGTTTTACCTTATTAGAACTGATTTCACATTAGGGGAACTGGTTTTTTTGGTGAAAGTGTTTAGACCACTTAGATTGGAATGAATTTTTTTTGGTGTGTGGAGTGTGGACACAGTAGTTAGATGTACAACATCTTATCTATTGGCAGGGCACAGTATTTGTGATGCCTTGTTACAAATGCATTTAAAACTTTAAATTTTAAATTGAGTTAGGTTATTTAATCATTTACACACATATGTATGTAACATTTTCATACAATTTTTCGTATGTAATTTATTCACATACACATGTTATGTCATTTAGAAAAGAAAAAACATGAGCTTCCAGTTTCTGGGAAATTATGATATATCGTAAATCAATTGTTATAATTTCTTGCTTCTAAAATCTGGTTCAAATCAGAACTGGAGCTTACATTTTCTGAATTTATACCATTCACCATCACTGATGTGAAAAGGCAACCTCAAAGGTCATGCATGATTAGGCTACCTAAGAGAGGCTTCTCTTGTGAGCCAAAAAAAATAGAAACATGATTGGGGGGGGTTCTGGGACTTTTTTTGCCATTGGATTGTGCTGCTTTTAGGATGCTATGTATTGTGGAACAGGTTCCATAAGGCGAATTCCACATAGGAATGCAGCAGCTGCTTGGTAGGGCAAATGTGATTCCAGTAGGTGGGCATTGGGTTCTCGCCTGTTACAGTTGGTGATCAGTTGTCCCCACTGTTGATTCACATCTCAAGCATGTTCTCCACCAGTGAACTCACTTTACAACTGAAACTGCCCGCACCAAAAGTGGAACCAGCTGATGGCTGCCTGGCTCACTTAGGAAAAAGCCTGAAAGAGTGCCTGAACAGGACACTGAAACCAGTTACATATATGGGATGGTATGTTCTACAATCTCCACTTAGGACCATGGCAAGCCCATTGTGAGGAGTGTCGAGAAGGTTGGGAGGGGATTGAGGGGGGTCTCTTGCAAAGAGTGACCAGTGTCTTGACTGTTGTTGATTCTCTCAGTCATTGTTTTCTTTTGGGGTGCATTTTTGCACTCTGGCCATGAAGTTTTTTGAAAGTTATTGGAAACTTTTGTAGTTTCAGTGTAAATCCAGAAAAAGTTGGTTTAGGAAAAAGGAAAAAATTGCAAAACTTTTGAAACCTCAAAAATTGAAAAAAATAAAAATAAAACCCTCTTCACAGTACCTTAATTTGCTTCATGAATTGCTGATCTGAACATGCAACCCAAATAACCGGCCATAAGACTGTCACTTCATTTCCGGTTCTTTAATGAAAACCGCTGGTTATTTTGTTCTGATTTCAGCAGGGTTTTCTTTAAAGGATTTTGTGATGTAGCCAAGGTGGCGACCATCCAGAAACTAAAACTAATTTAGCCAATTCTGGCAACATGCCAGATATGTAAGTGAGAAAAAAACCAGGATCCTTCTATATTCTTGGCTACCTGTTGGAACGTATTGTAGAAATCTGGAGACTTGAATTTTTTTCTTTTCGAAATTTGGCGAATTTGGACCATTTTTTCCATCTTTGTATAGGTCGAAATCACATTTTTTCAGGTCGAATTTTTGCGAAAATTCGCCAGTAAGAAAAAACACTGGATTACAGCTTGAAACAGTTCTGTTTGACAAGCAGGAATCCCAACATCATGAGTATGTGAACATGCAGGGCACCATTGTTTGCAAATTGCACATCCTGCAATCTAATACAAGAATGCATGACAATTGCTGGTGTACAGATAATTGAACAATTCAAATTTCCCCAGCGGGATGACACGTTACTACCCATTTCCAATAATATTTTCTATGTCCTCCACTAATTTCTAGTTATTTGTTTGGTGCACTTTTCCCTTCAGGAAGTAAAAGCTAATCATTCCTGAAGAAATTGTATTTAGGGATTGTAAAAGAGGAAATAGATTTCAATGCTTATGTATTTGTGAAGCTCTATTGCTCCCGAGGGTATGGAATCTAGATATAGAGAGATATAGAGCGATATTGATTAAGGTCCTTTTTATGCAATATGGATAGAATTGCTACATTCTAACATATGAAATATGGGTAAACCTAAGTCGCGGCCAAGCCTTCATGATTAGTCTGAAACAACGCTTTTACTGCAAATACGTGGGCCTTTACTGATCGCCATTGTCTAACTTCATTAAAATACAACTTCAAGGAAAAATTTGTGTATAACGGTACATACCCGCGTTGGGAGTGACAGATATTCGAAAACGATGCATAACTGGCTACAAAAACGTACTCTTAAGTTTTGTATGTTGTTCAATTGATGAATATTAGTGATCATATTTGTGTGCAGACTTAAGTACTACCATACATTTTCAAAGGTACATGTTTGTGGAGATTCCCAATTAGACATAAGTCGTCGTATGCTCGGCTGGTTCTTCAAGTTTCAAGACTGGATTTGAAGTAGGAATGTTTGAAAAGACGCGCGCCTGAACAGTTGGAAAAATATCAAGCAACTTTGGAAGAATAATGAGCTAGCACGAATATGATGCTTTTAAGACATATACCATTGTATTAAGTTATGTGCCATACATTGCACGAATACGGGCTCGGAGTATTAAAGATTGAGAGTCGAGGTCATGGCGCATGCATTATACAGACACTCTTATTATTCTTATATATGGCCGTATTTGTTCGAATGCGGTTTGATGGTGAGTAGTCCGTGCTGCAGGCTACGAGGAGTCATGATGTTTAAAAGTCACAAGTACAACTGTAGCTGTACCGATGGAATGGAGCCTCAATGGTGAATACGGTGAATAGTAGTCATTCGTGCTGGAGCACCAATTAGGAGTTACGCTTAAACAAGCTAAGAGTTCGCATTACTTGTAGAACGGCGCGGTCGCGCTCAAGAAAGTGATCAGAAGTGATGCAGGTGTTGTAGAGTCACGTTTATTACAAGCTACTAGTGCAGTACTAGTTCTACGGCGCCACACCACGACGGTGAAATGTCATTCGTGCTGGATACTGCGTGCATGGGTCATGCTTAAACTGCTTATTCGCTTATTTATACGTGTGGTACTTCGTATAATTATTTTGTAGCATGCTGCATGATGATGACTATTAGCCATTCCTATACTAGTTATAAGTTGACGTACCCCTAGGCTACTCAGTGAGGACGAGTGGCTACGTGTTTAGTACTCATCAAGATAGTTGGGGGACTCAAACTGGATGAAGGAGAAAATTGAAATGATCAAGTGGCGTAGACATCAGTTTGGAGAGATTGATGAAACCAGTTTCAAAATACTCTCGTTGTATGAATTTTTGGGTTTACTTTCACGTTACATCCGCTCAATTAGGACCTGTTTGGCACAGTCCCAACGAGGCTGATAGATGGAGGACCCTGTATACACTATACTACGACATAATCTAACAGCTGTAATTTTGTGGGTACCCACCAGCTAAAAGTCATCATTCTTTTGTTGTGTTGGCAAACATGAAATTGTAGTGCTGCG
>Ga0209208_10001968_pt1 | contig 29363 bp, 23 predicted proteins | sample S1TSphfallax_3_FD_187694 | JGI IMG/M metagenome (GOLD analysis project Ga0209208, IMG submission 187694) | Host-associated microbial communities from peat moss isolated from Minnesota, USA - S1T2_Fd - Sphagnum fallax MG (SPAdes) (version 2) | ecosystem: Host-associated > Plants > Peat moss >...
CTAAACTGCCCAGGACTTATTATGGATTTCAGGACATGGTGGGAAGGGACATGTGTGTGCGTCTGTCTGTGCGTTTGACGATGGTTCCACGTTTTAATTGACGCGGTGGAACCGGCCCGGACAGTCGGATTCTGAGATCGGGAACCGGCCCGGACAGTCGGATTCTGAGATCGGGAACCGGCCCGGACAGTCGGATTCTGAGACCCGGAACCAGCCCGGACAGTCAGATTCCAAAAACGAGAACCGGTCCGGACTGAGAACGAGTGGCCAGACAGGGCAGGGCGGGGCAGGGGGGCAGGGGGCAGGGCAAGGCGGGCCGGGGGGCAGGGGGCAAGGCACTGCGGGCAAGGGCAGGGGCACCCACGGGGGACTTCACAGTGGCCTTCGGCCACGGGCACCCACTAGTATTGAAGAATCTTTTTTCATGTTTTTTTTGTTGTGTTTGAGCATTACGCTAAGAAGATTTGAGATTAAAGTTCACTTCAAATTTTTTATATGTAAAGGTGTCAGACTTTATTGCAAGAAAGTGAAACGACAAGGAAGGAGGAAATGGAGAAAAGGAGTCAAGAATGTGGCCAAGTCCTAGCTACTTAGGGTAGAAATGAAGCTCATGGTTCAATGACCAACACTGAGCACAAGATCAAAAGGGGGAATGGGTGAAGGCTTTCCAAGGGTGAAGATCAACCATATCACCATAATTCAATTTAGATGGAGCAAGTATGGATCTTTTTTAAATGTAATTTAAACTTATGGCTTGAGAAAAGTGATTGAGATTGAATGGCGGATCATTTGGACCTTTCATCCCATGGGCATTGTCGAGGCAAACATGTAAAACTTTGTTTATTTGTTCATACAAACAACTTCAAAGATTTTCACTAGGGAAAAAAATTGTCACACCCACGACATTAATAGGACCCAAAAATTCCTAATGAACAAAAGAGTTATGATAAACCATAACAAAGTAAACTCAATATAATTATTATTACAAAGCAAATAAAGAACATGCACGTGGAGTCATGGACACAAAATATGCAATAATGTATGCAAATAAAAACTTTATACACTACATGAAAGAACTTGAAACATGAAACAAGATGACCAAGATTATCATGCTTCACATGGTCCTGAATAAATTGAAGATAATTAAAAAGAAAAACATATTCTACACTTTCCCTAAATGAGCATGCTTTTTATTTTGTTTCAAAAGATGCACTGGGTGATGCCTATTGATGCCATCAGAACAAGATCTCTTAACTCATTCAAGAATTGAAACATTCAAGCTTATATCATATAATGCCATCTAACATAACCTCTACATATGAAATAATGGCAATTTTGAAGTTTGAATCCGAAATTCCACACTAAAATGAAGACAATAAGATTATACTTATTTCTCTATTTGCCTAATCCAAAAGATACAACTTCATAATTGTATGTTGATCATAAGCCAAGAGTTATATGTACATTTACTTTACAATACTTCGGATTCACGCGGTTGTACAAAGTAGTATAAGAATGTTGCAAATGCTATATTTGGGTGTAACATTTCCTTGTCATAAATGTTACCCATGGAAATGTTCTCAGCAGGAATCTTCACATGAGGATGAGAGCAGCCATTAACTTCATCCATGAGCACCTGACAGTTGGTGTAGATAAGTATAAAACAATTCCCCCAATGCTCCAGGCAAATGAAGACATTACATACATTAATGGCAACCTATGAAGATGTGTCTGCTGCAGAACCTTGCATGAGCCCATTCCAGATCTGACTGGTGATGTCTCCAACATGGCCTGGGCCATGAGGAAGAAAGACAGTGGTGTTCTGAAAGCTGTTACCAATCTCCTTCATTGTGTCAAAGTACTGTGTAACCCACACCAGGTCCATCACACCTTTAGCTGATGTTCCAGGTACATTGTTTGAGAATGCTAACACGCTCTCACGTAGACCCTCTGCGATGGCTTGACGCTGTCTGGCGATGCCATATCCTGATAAGTACTTTGCTTCTGCCTCTCCCTCTGCTTTCTTGACCTGTAATATCTTTCCTGCCTCGGCCTTTTCTACTGCTGCCATCCTCAACCATTGTGCTGCAGCCAAACCAAGAATGGAAATATAATCACATGCTTTGTGTCAATTCTAAAAAAAATCGATGCTCTAATTTTGTCTAGCCAACGAATTTGATGAGTTTTTAAAAGAGACAACTGACCAGCGTTGATTTCATTCATAGCCTGACGTACAGACTGATCAGGATCAATATCAACAGTGATTGTCTGTTCAATGCTGTATCCATATGCACCCATCACCTGACAAAAATGATACCCAAACTCAGTAATGAAAGCTCTTGCAGAGAATGTATTAGCAAAGAAAGAACCATTTCTCTGCAACCCATGGATTTGAAAGGTATTGCTGAAACAAACAAGCAGTCCAACCAAAGTTGGTTTTGTATCATGATCTGTAAACAGACATATCAATCACACAGAGCTGAGCCAAGAGAACCACAGCGAGTTGTCTACTGTGGCAGTACTCTCTACCATCAGACTCTGAAAAAACACAATGCAAAGTAAGAGCACCTACCTTCTCAAGTTCCTCAGAAACCGCTTTTGCAATCTCATCCTTCTGCTCAAAAACATCATCCAATATCATCCTGGTACACCTGCCCATACCACTGTTCACGCATGTGCAACCACAATGCATATCCACTCAATTTGCCAAGAGACAAGAACTGAAACCTTAATTGATCAAAAGTCAAAATAAGGTAAAGACATAGCCATATATAACCACGTGAAGTCTTACAATGAACTTTTCCAACTCCATACAAGGAAATGGAAGTTCACCAAGGTAGCTGACAGATGATAATTCCAGTAAACCTACTTCTTGAGCCCTCAAAGTCTATAGATATTGCTCCACAATTGGAGCTTGCTACATCATTGCATCTGGTTGGTGATACCAGAGTCTATAAAAATTGATCAAGATTTGGATCAAGAAGTGGGTTGATATGGTCCCGAGGGTTCTGGAGTTCATAGAAAGCATCATCTGCATTTTGCCGTACCACACGGCACTGGATTGAGTACACCACTGTCACAAACACATTATCCTGCACAGAATATGAACTCTGATTACTCTTTACGGTATTGCAACTTGCCCAATCAAGTGAACTTGCACTAGCTTTTGAATCTTACAAAGTTACCAAACATAATCCTAACAAGGAAAGCTGCTCAAAGATGCAACAAAACCAAGTTCCAGTGATCTCAGTCCAGAAATCTGCCAAGACTTTCCAAGTCCTAATGAACTCGACCCAAAAGAAATCTTCACCGTAGCAAAGTACCCATTTTACGAAGAAATCCAGCAACAATTTTGGGTTGCACCTTGGTCTTAGTATCGCAGCGCACATCCAGGGATTGCACACGAAGGGACAGTCTCCCTGCCATCCATTTCCCAACAAATGGGTTCAGACAATGCAGCCCTGCTTGCGCAACATAGGAGAAACGGCCCCATTTTTCCACCATCCCGACAGTTGACTGCTCCACACATGCCAAGCACCCACAACAGGCCATTGCTTCCGCCTATCTCTTTCTTCTTCCTCTACAATTTTCTTCAAACTGCAAATTGACTTGTTACGTTTGAAGCGGGAATCAAGGATTTATATTTGGAGACTTTGTAAAATGGGTGCTCGGGACATGGAATTTCAGGGACTCCGTTCGCACGCAACTCCCTCCCTGGAAATGCAAAACTCTTTCCGCAAACGCAGCAACCACAGCAGCCGCTGCTGCAGCAGCAGCAGGGAGACAACTTCGAAGATGCATTTCATCCAATTTTCTCGTGAGAGAGTTCTTCGTGGAAGTCTTTCATTCAATTTTCTCTTCCAAGAGAGACTTCTATTTGGATGCATTTCATCCAACTTTCTCCCCAAAGAGAGACTTTTATCTTGGATGCATTTCATCCAAATTTCTTGTCCAAGAGAGACTCCTTCATGGAAGCCTTCCATCCAATTTTCTCTTCTAAGGAGAGATTTTTTGTGGATGCTTTTCATCCAATTTTCTTTTCCATGGAGACTAACTCAGGGATGCCTTGCATCCATTTTTCCCCTCAAAAAGAGACTTTTTGTGGATGCATTTCATCCAGATTTTTTCCTCCAAGAGACAGACTTCATGAATGCATCTTCATCCAATCTTCTCTTCCAAGAGAGACAATTTTGTGAATGCATTTCATTCAATTTTCTCTTTCAAGAGAGAACACTTTGTGAATGTTTTCTTTTTCATACATTTCATCTAAATTTCTCTCCTAAAAACCAAACATGAGATATTCTCATTTCATTCTATTTTCAACCCCCTACTTCGACCCACTTAACACCTAAACATCCTCATTCCAATAATACTCTGCCCAGATCTCATTTATGAGTCTCATGTTTTGTTATCTCTTATTGATTGTGTTTTCCCATTTAGATATGTTGATGCTCATTTGTGTTGGTTTTATCATCTACAAGTTTGGCATTATGTTGTCATGCTATTGTGTTTAGATTTATTGATGTTTTAGCTGCATAAGATTAGATGATTTTTGTTCCATGCATGGTTGCAATTTTATGACTTTGTTTTGCATTCAGAGATTTTTTATATGTTTGCTTTGTTTTGTGATTATGGACAATCAAGATTCTTTATATTGCTTTAGTCTACAAAAGTGTCAAGTGAAATTGATGTGTTGAGATAGAGAAATATTTGGGGTGCTAAAAAAACATGGGTTGAACTTCAAATGTTTGAACATGTATGCAACTAAACTTATATTTTCTTTGTAGTCTTGTTTGTAACTCTATGGATTGAACATCAAATGGTTAAACAAGTATACAACAATGCCTTTGAACTTGTGTTTTTATTTGTAGTCCTATTTGTAGTTCTATATATTATCAAACTCAACTTCATTGAGTTTTTAAACAAGTTTTTCATCCCCTTAGTCTTTAGCTATTGCAACAAGTTCAAGAAATGTTATTGTTTTCCCCCTTTGAATATATCATGCCCATGACTTGGGCAAGAGAGTTGGAACATATTTCTTCACATACAATTTATTTAAGCATCTTCCATCTTGACTTGTGTTTGATTCGTTAGTTCTATTTTTTTTTTTGTGCTTGTTAGTGACACTTTTTTATTTCTAGATTCATCATGTGGGGTTTTTCAACTAAAGCCAATAGTTATTGTTGCCCTTTTTTGGTCACTTCCACCATGTCATTAAATACAATAATAAACTTGCATTTAACACCTATGTTGCCAAGTGTCATTTGATCAAGAATGGCAGGATTTATGATTTTAATGGATGCATAAAAATCTTAGTTAAGTGTCTTTTTGAATGACTTCATTCAAAATTTTGAAATGTTCTCAATCAAATGGGATCTTTTCTTATGCACTAGTGCTAGAATGTATGATGTATATGTGTTTGGAACTTGTCTTGCAAGCACTAATGGTGTTCGCAAATCCAACTACACAATCTACTTTGTTAAGTTGAATGGCAAAATAGTTGATGCATGTTCACATTAGCTTCTACTTCAAAATCTAATTACAACACAAGAGGGTTGAATATGTTGTCATTTGGAAACATTAAATTGCAAACATGAGGACATAGCATGGGCTACCTCCCCACCCATGAATGAATCTATGATCTTGTACATTACCTTGTTGTGATGTTAAAGGACATTTGAAATTATTGTCTTTATCAAAATTAAACTTAAATATTATGTATTGCCTTCTATCCTTGACATGTAATTGAAAATGTGCTTGAAATCTCCATAAACTACACCTCGCTTTTCTTTGCATGTTGAATTGTTTCTTACTAAGAATGAATGCCCACTTGCATTAACTATCTTTACAATATTTAAACAATAATTATCAATTAGACCCTTAGATCAACTATGTTTAACCTAGCTATGAACTCCTTTCTCTTTGCTTGAATCAACAAGATGACCTCTTAGTACTCCCAATTTGGTTGGAACTAATTTTGTGTCCATTTCATAGGTGGAGTCAACTAATTAGATTCAATAGTTATGATCTTATTTCCTTTCCAAGTTTTATCATTCTACCCTTTTGTGCTTCACAACTTTTTTTTGAAGTATGTGAACTAGCACATCTCTTTACATTTTTAGGTACCTAATTTTTTGCATGTTTTGCAAAATGAATTGGATGTAAGATGTTTTGAAAATTAATGTGTTTTAAATTTGAAGGGTATGGACAAAAGTACATTGATTTTCATTGTTTGCAATAATGTCAAATTGGATGACATCGTTGTTGATGTCTTGGAATCTCATTTGAATTTATTAAAAAAATGTTTATTGAAGTTTTTTAAAAATGAGATGAGTTGTTGAAGATGCAATTATAAAAAAATGCACAATGATCGTCGAACTTGCAAGGTCATTCAAGGTTGTCATAATGTCCAAGCATTTGTTTGGATACTAATGTTGCCTAACATCATGTCATTATAGGTTCAACCTAGGCCAAAGCAAGATTGGGTTGCTGAAGGATGGTTAGGGATGACTAAAAATCGCGTCATTGGTGAACCTTGTGACAATCAAAACAACTTTCGATGACCCTAGTCCTGTGAGAACTGAATTTTTTTATTAATGACTGAAAAAAAAATTCAGATGACAACTGAAATTTTTCAGGCAACAACCAATTTTTTTTTTGGGTAACAATTTTAAAACTTCAATCGCTAGATCAATGTTGCAAATTGAATCATCATCCATAAAACAACAGAAAATTTTCAAACAACAATTGAAAAAAATTCAATCTTCAAATTTTCGATCATCAATTGACCAACCAAAATTTTCAATCACCAAAACTGGTCTGACCCAAAAACAAAATATCATACATTGTTTCAAAATTGTAGCACAATGCCTGCGGTTACTTTGAGAGCCAACAGAAACCAACCACTAAATTTTTTTAACATTGTTCCATTGTTGTAAAGCTCCAGGGTTGTAAACCAGGGACAAGTATTATACAGAAACTCTGGCAAATTATACATTTCCAAGTGTGGATATGAGTGCTAAATCTCTATCTTGAAGAACAAAACCAACCTAATCTGATAGCAGCTTGATGGTTTTCAAAATTGCATGCAAAGTGAACGAGTAGTCCTTTGTAAAGTTAACAGTTGATGAGCCAGAGTAGAGCTAGATTAGGTACAGACTATCAAGAACAGCATAACCAGCTGCTACTCCACCTTCATTGGAATCTGCAACTTTTGTTCTCAATAAGTAGCCCGCTTCCTTATTCAAGACTTCCTTCTTGCCATTTCTGCAGCCATGAACAATCATATCCACTATTATCACTGAGGACATCCATTGACAATTCTATTCTATTTGTTGACCTTGACCCCAACCAAAATAAATGCTATTGTTAAATACAGCTTTAGAAAATGATTTGTGGAGTTAAGATGGACAGACTAGTGCAATATGACCACCCAAGCTAGAGCTGTCAAAGGTCTTTTAGGCTCTGTGGGTCAAGTACTGATGTACATACTTCAGACACACCCAAAATGTGTAGTCATGCAGGATTATAGAGGAGTGTCAAATACACAATGCCAATTGTGGAACTGCTACATTGAGCAAGCCAACTCTCTATGTTGTAATCTAGGGTCAATCCACCTGCCAAAACTTCATATTCACAACACAAGCAAGCTCATTTGATTGATCTGAGGAAAGAATCTACTTACGTCAAGTAAGTACTAAAAATACCAAGTTCAGAGATTGTCTCTTTGCAGCTCCAAATCCCATCATGAACAAGATATGCAGGATGAACAGCAGGAAAGATACGTTGCATTAGAATGTATGCAGCGAGTCCCGCGCCTCCATCAGTTTTCCTTAGTTGGATTAATTTTTCACTCACATCTGCCCCATATGTGTTATTCCCTGCTCACAGCACCAAAAATCAAGAGAATCAGCAAAATCATAGTGGATGTAACAGCCTCTTACAGATGACAAGACACTTATAAACCTTTGGGTACCCAACAGCTGTGACCAAAAGCTAGTTCACAGCATAGAGGGAACAAAGAAGCAGAGAAACAAAAGCCAGAGGCAACAGGGTATCCTAGGCATTTCCTGACCTCCCAAACCTGAGGAAACAAGGTTTAAAAAGAATTAGAGATATAGCAGTGAAGAGGTCATATCAAGTATTTGAAAATTTGAAAAAAGACTTCAGAGTAGAAAATGTATGAAGGCACCACCTCCTCCTTCTCGCTGAGGCTTGAGTACAAAGCCTTCAGGGTTCCTTATTGCTTCCTTGATAATTTCATCACTGTTCTCATCTTCAAGGCTCCACAGTCCCGCAAAACAACTTCTGACTTTCACAATCTCTTGCTTGTTTTCAAAAAACCTACAAGCTCAGTCACCAAAAGAACATATTAGTAAAGTAACTGCATATCTCTGGTACCCTGTCATTAGAGCATTCAAACAAACCTAGAATAACTAAACTCTGACATATTAAAATGTTTGCAAATAACTAAATAGCTAGTTAAAGTTACCTTTCAAGTATTCCTGGCTTTGCTAACTCTTGTTGAATTTTTTTAGCACCTGCTAAATGATAGGAAATGTTGGGGCATTTGACTGCTGTTGACAGCTCCAATAATAGCCTGGCATCCCACTCCTGCTCCACCAAATTATGCACCAAATGGGTCAAGAAAATAAGCTTTGCAATCTTCTGAGATTGCTCCAAAAGACCCCCCTCATAGGGTACTATGAATAGAAACAACATGCTATCCAACAGGGTTGATAATGCATAGCATCCCTCAACTTCATTTAATCAATAACATCATTGTGTCCAATGTGGTCACTACTGTTCATGGTTCAAGGGAAAACTATTCCTCCCATGTTACCAGTTTGCTACTTGTGACCCCGACAGTATCCTAACCTGGTACAACCAGTGAGCTACAAATCAACAAATTGTTGGGATGCAGCCCATGTGGCAGCAGGTGAATATTCTGCCATTACTATACTCTTGCACTGCCACTGCACAAATATTAGATTACAATATTTATAATGACAATTAGCACACAATGAGGCACTCTTAAGCACTCTAATTCCTCTAGTTGAGAGCATTGACAGGCGACATAGGCCAATAAGCAGTTCAAGTACCTAATCAGTTCCAGAGATTATAGGCAATTTTGAGAGAATACTTACACTCTCAGAAGGATAATCATCAGGTGAGTATCCTGCCCTGTAATACACCACTGAGACAACCTGCTTTCCACTGCAAGATACAATAAATCAGGTCCAACTGACAGGCCTTCAACCTCTTCACTATATGAGCTACTCTCAACTTTTCATTCATACATCTTCATAACGTTTTGTCATCAAATGATCACAGTGTCTTGCTTGAACTTTCATTAGTTAGATGGCAACTTGTACTAGAGTAACATTGGTTCAAGAATGTGAACATATGAAGACAACCTCTATTGCTTCAGCATCTCTGCTGTCAAGGTCCATCTAGGTAAACAATCACTGGTGATTCCAACCTGTGAGCAGAAACAAAATAAGATAGAAATGTAAAGAAATGTTGTGGCATTTGGTTTTTCCTTACATGAGAAGTTCATTGTTACTGCCCAGTTTGCCCTCAGCAATAACCTGAGAAAGAGTTTTTCGAATCAATTTGATACCATATGACTTGAAGAGCTTCAATGCCAGCCAATATTGGTCATACATATTCCTTTCCTCTTCACGCACCACCATCAGCACTACTGCCCTGCAAGGCATTCCATTTTTTTCTGTCAACAAACAGTTCATCCTATTTCCAGGAAGGCATAGAATTTCCTTCTATCGCCTACTAATAGCTAGTATCCACATGGCATCTTGTCACCTGCATTTGACACCTACCTGTTGTCACCATACTCTTTCCAAGCAAGAGCTAGAGCCTCTGCAAATGTATCAGCGGCACTATTTTCTGGAACATTCTTTGCTTCCAACCCTGAACGATCTCCAGACCAGTTGATCAAATGTCTGCCGTGACAAAGCCAAAGAACAATGTTTAGTGCTAATTTTAAGAAATGAATCTTGAGACCAATTGATGACAACCACAAAAGAGAACAAGATTGGAAAGTCTTGTACAATAAAAGAAATGGAACAATAAGACAGAAAGGATATGGATACCTGTGTAAAGAGGTAACAAGGGAACCAAGAGCAGCAAAAGAGGATGATATAGTGTTTAGCTCTACTTGCAGCAGGTTCCCTGTTGCCATGTCTAACATGTAATCACTACGGTGAAGTCCTAGCCTTATTTCCTGCAACCCATTACTTGGATCATCAGTTTAGAACAGAAACCAAAAATCACAAATATGTAGCTTCCCTGATGCCAGTTTCAAAGTTTCACTGCCAATAGTATAACTGTCATGTTCACATATGCATCTATGTGGTTGGCATCTCATGAGGAGCAGGTCTGTGTGTCCTGCTTTAACACAAGTGAGAAAAACTTGTTTGACTTGAAAACACAAATTGGATTCCTGAGTAGCCCATATAATTTGTTTGTATGTTTGTAGATACATTGAGCCAACTTGAACTTAGAGGGTCTTCAGGCTTCCTTTGATACACCATTTTAATTTGTCCAAAAGCAAGTATCTGAATAGTACTTGGTTAAGCCTAGTAAAACACTTGTGAAAAGAAACAGGAGACAGGTTCTCAAACCAAACAAGCAAAAGCAATGAAATGGGTGGGATTTGGAACAGACTTGCTTCACACCCTTGTCCAATATCTGCAAGTGAATATCCAAAAGCCTTGCTGTGAAGCTATCTGCCTTTCGTGTCCTGTAAGAACAAGAATGCAACAAGACAAGATGGCAAAATTTAGCAGACAGTTCCCAACATCGTTTTGTGACAGAATCCTGATTGTCAGAGCTCTAAAAAAGAAATTGTCTGAAATCCACCAAAACAAAATATTCAGTAATAAGCGAGTACAAACTAAAAAAACCTCTCAACAAAATTCAGGACAACCTCATCAAGTGGAGGTGGTACCTAGCAAGTGCTTGCCGCAAAAAATCTGGATCTTGGCTAACCCTGTCAATGAGCCTGTTAAAAAGAGGGGCAAGCTCAATGGCCTGTGAGAAGGCCTGCCGAGGAAATGGAGATGGCAATAGTGAAAAGGGTGCATGCACCAATCCAACTCCCGGTATGGTACCTGATCTCTGCAATTTTCCCACAATAAGTTCATGCCAAAAACAAAGTGTCAGTACAGGAATGTGAGTGGCAGATTATCACAATGTCTATAGTCTATGAAAATTCCACTGACTATGGTAACATCAGAGCTGGTATAAGGGGGACAACTATATAGTCAATAAGATTTGTCCTCCCAAAATAGATTTTGGTCTGGAATCTACTCTGAATGGAATGGTGTCTGAATTCAGAGCTGTTTCTTTTTTTCAACACCATAGTTGCAAATAGTTGTGAGTATCGTGTTGAAAAATAGTGACCAGCAGATTTTCAATAGCTTGTGCACCAATTTGCATCTCATTTCTCTTCAATTGAATCTGAGTCCAACTCAATTTTTCTCATTCTTTCATAATCATTGGTAGTGTGGAGCAACGCTGAGCCCAAGTGGATTTGAAAAGCAGGAGACGAAGACGAGAAACAAGGGAAACTGAGAAATAAAAGCTGGTGATAATACCTCATGAGAGGTGTTGCCAACGACAAGGCCATGCAGGGAAGACCAAGAGAGAGCCTCCGGAACGAGAACAGATACCACAGGCTCGTCATTCACCTGCGGAATCACTCCTTTTGAAAGAGTCTCCAATTCCGAGTGCTTCACGAGCCCCGTCCCGGCTGGGGGATACGCTGATGCCAGCGTCATGCCTGTTGTCTCTGCTTCCGCGTCTAATGTCTGTATGTGCGTCCACCAGTTCTTTCTGTGAGCAGATCCTTTGAAGGAAAAAACTTTTGTTGCTTTCTTCCACAGTAAAGTACTTGCTCTCTTCTCGAGAGAATACGCCTGCGCTTGGACGAGTTTTAATTTCCAATTCTCTGGAAAAAGAAAATTCTTGTTGGAAGAGAAGATAGACCCCTGTCCACAACAAACTTTTCTCTAAATAAAAGAAGCTCGATTCCTAATTCCAGATGCCGGAAGCGATCTCTTCTAAAGTCCAAAAATCGTCAAAAGCAACTGCTCGCAGAGAAGCTTAAGAAAATCTAATAGAACATTCTCATCACGACAGGCAATTGGTAGTTTAAAACTCACACAAACAGCAAAACAGTCACAAACTCAAAAGAAAATTCCACAAAAAAGGGAGACAAAAAAACACTCGCGAAGATTTACGAGAAAATTCCTGACTGTGCAAAAGCACAGCAACCGAGGTGTCCTGCAAAAAAAAGAAAAAAACGGAGACTACCTCAAAAACCTGTCAATCCCGCTGACTGAGACAGAGAGAAATAGAAATCACAAATCCGAGACTAGGAGGAAAACGAAACAAATGAGAAAAGGAAAACGATCGATCTGATTTGAACCTTTGTACAAGTGCAAAAACTTGACACCAAATTTGCAAGAAAAAAAAGAATCTAAAACTCGCAAACAGCAAAACCAGGACGAGAACTGAGAACAAAATTCCGTCAAAAAGAAAGACAAAAACACTCGCGAAGATATACGAGAAAATTCTGGACTGTGCAAAAAGCAAAGCAACCAAAGTCTCCTGCAAAAAAAGAAAAAGAAAAAAACGGAGACTACTTCTAAAGACTGTCAATGACGCTCGCTAATCTGACACGGAGAAATAAAGATTACAGATCCAAGACAAGGAGGAAAACGAAACTCCAACAACAACAACAACAACAAATGAGAGAAGAAAAACAATCAATCGGATTTGAACGTTGTTTACAAGTGCAAAAACTTGATGCCAAATTGTTTGCAAGGGAAAGAGAAAAATCTGGTACACATTTAAGAAGCGCTGGTGCCGTTGTCGCAACGAATGTCACCCAGAAATTGCCACCCGCGTCATCCTCACAGACCTGGCAGGGAGAGAGGAAAGAAACGACGATTGCAATGCGATACTGTTCGTGCATAAAACTACGAGGAGGACACGAAGCGACTGCGGCAAATTCGCAAATTCCCATATTAGGTGGACAGGAAATAGACCAGCAGCTGGGGAAAGTCACCAACTAGCCCAGCCACTGGGGAAATTTCTCGTCCTCAGTGTTGTTCAGCTTTGAAAGTTAGGTCACACGTGTTTAACTTTAAATACTTCTAGTGCCTATTGAATAACCAACATCCTAACAAGTTAATTTTACCAAGTTATTTCAATTTTAAATATTTGTGCTTCATGCACTTAACTTTTCAGGTTATGAAGTATATGAAATATTTTGCTTAACTTTTGTTAAGAGCATCTTCATCAACAAAATACAATGACCTTTATGAAGTATCATAGTTATATTAGTGTGAAACTCACTTTGAGGCTTGTAAATATGTGCTAGATACAATGGTTGCCAAGAGGGCAAATTATCTTGATAAAACGAAATAATTGTTCTTCATTGCTCATTAGAGAGTTGCACCGATGTTATAATTATTCTCTCGTTTTGTTTTATTTATGTTTATGGGTGAGGTGTAATTGAGAATGGGGAATATTTAATAGAGTTGGTTGGAAGTGATAAACAATGATAGCTCCATTACCGATGTGGGTGAAAATGTTTTAAGTATTTCATTGCATGTGATGATCACCCCAATTACGATGGAGGCAACATATGTGTGACATGATGATGTCATGCATGCAATACTAAAGAAAATAACATTTGCATGTGGGATGTTTACCTCCCATTACGAATAAAAAATAGCAAAAAGTTGAGGAATGAATCATAAAGTTTGAACTCACATAGGTTGTAAAGGGAAGCACTTGTATGCTTCTATTTTGTGGAGTGACCAATGGGTTTTTTTTAAAAATGAGAAACCAATCAAAGTGGGTCCTTGCAATAAAAAAAGAAAAGAAAAACAACTTATGGCAAATGCTTGACCACCATCCACGCCCGTCGGTTCCTCCATCTTTAAGTTTGGCCCCTAACAAAATCTCATGCAGATATATGTATGTCTCGTGAAATAGATAATTTCCGTGGGCCCCAAGACACGAGATACTTTCTTCATGTCCTTCCTCTTTTAAAATACGACAGAGTACAAAAGCAAAAGCTGGTAAGCTCCACGAGGTACTTTCTTCATGTCCTTCCTCTTAAGATACGAGAGAGTACAAAAGCAAAAGCTCGAAAGCTCATTGTCTTATTTTAGCTGTTGGTTACTAATGTTTCACCAATCAAGCAAGTTCCAACAAGGTTGGAGAGTCAAAGATCAACTAAATCACTGGTTGCTCATTACATGCTTGTACCATAGCTAAACTTGTTGGATTAGTTATATGTACTAACCAGAATTGGACCGTTGTTTCCAAACGAGTGTTTTTTTTACTGGCAAGTTTTAGCAAAAATTCGACCTGAAAAATGTGGATTTCAACCAATACAAACGATTCTTCATGGGAAAATTGGTCCAGATTCGCCAAATTTCGAACATTAAAAAAATCAAATCGCCAGATTTCTGCAGTAAGTTTCAGTAGGTAGCCAAGAATATACAAGGATTCTGGTTTTGTTCTACTTTCATATCTGGCATGAAGATAGAATTGGGTAAAAGAGTTTCTGGATGGTCGCCACCTTGGCTACATCACGAAATCCTTTTTTAAAAAACCCTGTTTCAGACACCCCTGATTCTTTGCCAGGTTTCACACCGGATATATAGGCATATAACTAGTGGTTCCCAGTTACTTAGTAAGACCCTCAGCTCCGATCTGGACCGGTGATGTTCGTCACTGCTACCAAGATTTGCCCCCACAACCTCACTGCTGCCCAAAACCATTGAGGATCTTTGAGAGAAACCCATCATTGTCATCATTTGAAAACATGACTATGGTGTAGTTTCTTTGCTAGAAACCCAACCTAATCAAAGCTTGAAAACCGGAGTGTTGATGCGGTTGTTTCATAGAAATCTACAGCAAGTAGCACTGGAGAACCAAAAGTTTTTGGGGAAATAGATGTAGGGTTCTTTGAACTATTTGAGTGTGATGTTTTAGTTGTCATGCCATGGAGAAAGCATTGTTGTAATTTTGCTAGAAACTTAAATGTGAAATCTAAATCATAACAAACATCTACCACCATTTTTCTCCTAACGGTGAACATCATAAAGTTTTCATGTATGGTGAATGAGAATTATTGCTCAGAATTTGACAAAGGTGAGAAAAATTTTTGTTGTGATTTTTTTCTTTCTTATCTAAAAACTTATAATCAAGTTCTGTGTTTTTCTTCTATCTTCATCCTATCACAAAGTTGAAGCTTTGTTATGTGCTACAAGTTGTCATAGGGTTGTGCTAAAGCTCACTACTTTTGACTTCCAACTATGCACTTCGATTGCCATTCTTTTCATGGCCATTTACTTTCATTTGTTGTCCTTATTATAGCTACCATGGAAACTTCATGTGCACATATTAACAATGTTAATGAGCAACTTGAGTCTAATGCTTTTGTTGTTGGATAATTGGTAGGATATGATAGTAGCTTGAACATCATAAATGTTTTAAAACAAGAGGCTCCATCTACATTGGGGTTGCGAATCTTGTAATGGGAGCAATGTTGTCGGAGAATTTGAAGCAACGACAATTTTTTTGGAAATTTCATCAAAAGACTTCAACCACTTAAATGTTTTTCAACATGAACAACAATCAAACTATTCATTTGGAATAGAATTAAATAATGTGTTGCATTTTTTCTCACAATGAAACAATTGGCTTTGACATTATGGCCTTGTGCACAAATTGTTGTAAAGGTCTCATTACTTACCATAAAACTAACGACATATCAATCATGAGAAAACATATGGAGCAAGATCATCTTGATTTACTTTAAAAGTATCTAAATGATGTACATGTTCATCCCCAATCTTTTCATGATCAAGAACCAACTACTAAGTGGCAAAATGTAACCATGAATGCCATAGCAGGATTTTTCTTCATCTTTAAATCCATTCCTAAAAGATCACAAGACATAGAAGGGTACCAAGGATATCATGTTGTTTGTCACTAAAGGTATTTTGTCATTAAGGACTAATGAGAATGTTTGATTTCACATATTGGTTATTTGATTGTGCCCTAAGGTAAACTTCCCATGTAGGAAAGTTTTTATTGAAAAAGTTCTTTTTACATTGATGAAATAGACTTTGATAGTATATGTGCAATTTGCCTTGGCTAAATTCTTCTCAACCACATGCACTTTCAATCTTTGGATGTTGAAAGGGGCCCATAATGTTTTTGCAATGGTTGTTAATTTTTTGTCCACCAATTGTGAACCCAAAAATGTCATCATTGGGTTGTTTAAGACCCATGATATGAATGGGGCTATCATGGCTATGAAGTTAAAAAAGATCTTCAACAAATTTGGGTTCACACAAAAAATTGTGGCCTACATCAAGGGCGATTGGTAAGTACTAACTCTATTTTTTTGTTATTATTATCCAAAAAAAAATTAGAATAATGTTTCCAACATTAAAAAGAAATCTTATAATATGTAACCATTCAATTTGCAACTACATGTGACTATTAGCAACTATTTATCATTTGTAACTTTATTTTATCATTTTTACAACTAATCAACATCTTTTAAAATTTACGACTATTTTTGCAAATATGGTGCAATTATTAAATTACACATCCTTGCATATTGATTAGCTTCTTGAATTTTTCATTCAAGAATATGCTTTTATGTTCATTTAATTATAAAATTAATTGCAATTTGGTTACTTATTATGGTGTGTTTATACATGTAATGTACATTAAGGTTTTGTGGACTACATTAAGAGTATATTATATAGATTTTATTCGAGGTATATTAAACATCTATTAAGTTTATTTAACATATTAAAGTGCATTTGGATTATATTCAAAGTATATCAAACATGTATATTTTTCCGTATTATGGACATAATATTGGGTTGAAAAAAAAACATTTTTATTTTGTATGGTTCATTTAAAAATATACCAAATTTATTAAGGTATGATTAAATTATAATAACGAAGTCATATTAATATGATATATTTGTTGTATTAAATGAGCATATATTATTAAAAATTATTGTTATCAAATATTTTATTAATTAATATAAAGTATGAACTAAATAATTTTATTTAATCACTTGGGCTTCACGTTGTTTCATACACTACCAATGACAATTAATTGACATAAGGGAAAGTTAAATAAAATATTTAAAAATTAATTAGCTATTAGACATTGATAATACATGATCATATAAATTAGGTATGAAATCATTTCCACTTCCATTGAACCACCATTTAAAAAAACTTTTCAGTGTGTTCCTTTCTACCTTTTAAAAACCAAATAACTATGTCCCCCATTGAAAAAAATATATATTTTGTGGTTTTGTTGAGCCCAAAACATTGTGTTGCATTACCTCCTATCAGTTTGATTTGTTACCTCTTGGCAAGTTTTATCCAAATGTTCTAATATGGGTAAGAAAAAAGTCTCATTCAAGATTTGAATTATTCATGGGCAACAAGTTTTCCATTGGCATCATAGGGTAAAGGCCATAGACCAATTGAAACGGTGTATGTCCAATGGTTACCTTAAAGCTTGTGTGGTAAACATACAAAACCATGTGTAGGTGTTCATCCTAATTAGTGCAATTCTCATTCACCAACTTAATAAGCAATGAACCAATAACTTTGTTGGTGGATTCTACATGTCCATTACCTTGTAAGTAATAAGTGGTCAAGATTGTATGTTATCATAGAAAATGGTTTATAAAAATTTCAATGGCATCATTGATAAAGTGAATGCCTTGATCACTTACCAAAATAAACAGACAACCAAATTGTTTGAAAATAAATTTGTAGATGAATTTTATTATCATAATCATATTTGTGCACAGTGCCTTTGCATAAGTTATAGCCAAAAGAAGGGCCAAAAGACAAATTGATAGTTTGACTCCCAACCATTAAAAGTCAAGAATCGACCTGATTTCCTTACGTGTAGGTGGTGTGAAAAATATCGTTAAAAAACTCTCAACAAATGCTACAACTTTGATTCAAACCTCATCTCAATCGGAGGTTTGCACACAAAGTTATGGGGCCCTAAAGTTGTGGAAGTCTCAACTTTAACAATTTTGAGACTCCCATTTAGGAGTCCCAAGACAAAATGTCATTTGAATGTGAGCCTCATGGAGAGGCACAAAGTATACTATAAAGGGGAAGGTGGTGGCTTCCTTCAAGTCTGGGCCATGGTGAATCTTGTGGATCCAGTGAATCCAAATTTGCTCGTGGCTCGTCCTAGCACCAAAAATGCTCCAACTATGCACTAACCACTTTGCGTTTGATTTTGTGTAGGTCCATGTGAATAATTGATGTTTTTCACTTTTCTTAGTCCCATCCTAAAGTTTTAGCACGCCCTTCTAACCCCAAAGTGCTGCAAGCTAAGGAATGTGCCTCGACTCTTTGTTCTTCCATTGTTTTCAGTTTAGATTCACATTTGAGTCCATTAAGGAGCTTGGGAGTGCATCAAATAGATTGAAAACAATTGCAACTTGGATACCATTAATTTCCCATTTAAAAAATTTACATAATTATCATGTAATTATACAAGCTTTGAATACAACTTCTTTACGCCAACATTATGAAGACATCAATCATGATCATAACCTTCAAATGTTTTATATCTTATGTGTTATAAAAACAAGAATACACCACACATCAATAGTTGTGCACAAATTTATAAATTCATCAAAATATTCATATATTTCAATCCATGATGGTCATGGGTTAATGATGATGTATGACATACACATGCACTTAGATTCCTTCAACTAGCGATGGTTCCTAATATATAACATTGACCTTTAATATTAATACACGAAAATCGATACATATTGTATGTGTTATAAAACTCATTCATGTTCAATTTCTATATTCTTAAACAATCTTCAAACTATAATTCAATAATCTCTTGAACATTGTCCAATCATCATTATGGGAGATTTTAATATTGACATTAAAAAAAACAATAACCAAGAAAAAAAACAAGAAAATATTATATTTCATGGATAAATTGTAATTAAAATCACAAAAGTTAGATCTCAATTAGACCATATATGGGCAAATGACCCTAAAAATGAATGCAAATTTGGTGTATCAAAAGCATATTGGTTAGATTTTCACAAATTAATTTATATTGCATTCAAATTATGAAACACACTTCCAATGTATAACAAAAAACCATTAATGTTTTCATTTATTTAAAATGTAACACTTGTGAAAATGTGCATGTAAATGTTGCATTTTCCACCTAATTAATTACTCCCAAAATGTTGGCACCTTGTGACTTGAATTTGCATTTTTACAATTTTTTCATGGATCATATATATATATAACAAGACAAAAAAAATTTGAACAATTTTTTTATTCTCACATACACCCATCAAACATCATAATAAATTAAAAAATTCATAGAAAACCTAAACCCAAAATGTGACAAAAACAAATATAAGAATCACCAAATTCTCAAACTTCAAAATGAAAATGAGACTAAAAATAAAAATCTTTCGAGGTAAATTATATCAATTCAATATTGATGTTTGTTTCAAACATTGAAATACCTCATGCACATTGCTAAAAATTGTCTATATTATCCAAGTTTGAAAAACTTGGATTGTTCTTAAACAATATAATTATTTATAACTTTATACTCATTTATATGGTTAAAGAAAAAAATAATGGAACTATGATTTCAATTTCTAAATATTCACAATGAATTATAAGATGGTTAGAAACCTTCAGTTTTGAGTACAAATGTGAAAAATAATAATAATTCATGATCTTTCATAAAATTAACAAACTTTCATCCAATATAACTTGAGTTCATGGTAAAACATTAAATGTGATACCTCATTTTCAGTACAGAGCCTCTCCTGGCAGAGCCGCTTGTTGGACATCTTTCCATTAGAGGGCCGCTGTGATGACAAATCTGGCATAATAGTCTCTTTCTGTTACATTTTCTCACTTCACTGGGCTCACAAATGCATTGCAGCTTAGCATAAATTGCAATAGTTGTGACTCAACCAAATGAGTCATTGTAAGATGACATTTGTCATATTTTTAAGGTCGAACCTGTGTGTAACCAGAAGCTAACTGGAAAGTAGCTAAAAATAACTAGATTATCTTTGTTTTTTTTTTTTTTTTTTTTGGGGTTGTTGTCAATGTGTTCCTCAGTTGTATGTCCCAGCCATTAATTGTCACAAACAAATCTAGGAATAAAAAATATGCTCAGCCAATGAGAGGATACAGCATGCACCCAAGAGACCGAAGGATTTTTCTATTAGGGTTGGTTGGATGGGGGGTGCTGATTTTTTTGGTTTTTCTGCCAAAGGTTAAGTACTTTTGTCTTTGAATTATGAATTTTTATTTTAGAGAGCATCCAAAGCAGGGTTTTTTTTTCAAATTCCTCAAGTAGGTGCACTGGCTAGGATCCTTAGCATTAATTAACAGTGAATGGCTACTGTCATTTGGGAGGCGCATGTTTTTCTTGTCTTCTTGCACACGTTTTTCGGGCCTGCATGGTTTCGCTTAAAACTAAGCAACATGATTTTACATGTTTTTTGAATTCTGCAAATGCACTTATCAATGTTATTTCAACATAATCTGTTTCTATAGCGACTTCTAGCTTTCTTTTCCCTCAAGATCTCTCGATTTATAATAAAAAAAAGTCACGAAAAGCCCTTAGTTGGATTTGCCACCCCTTTTTTAAGTCGCCAGGTTGAGAAAATTTGCCACAAAAAAAAACCCACAGGATCCAAAGTTTCAGCTTTTTTTGCAATGGGTCCAAAAAGAGGGTTACTGCATGGTTTGACTCAAGTTTGGATTCCAGGCTGGATTGAAACTTGCCATGTACCTAGTATCTGAGAACCTGACCAAAAACTGAACCAAAACCTCAAGCAAGCAAAATTTGGTTTGTGGTGGGTAAAACTAAAACCCATGTATGATCAGTAATAGATATATATTAGTGTGATTCATATTAATTAGTTCATGGGTCCCCTCACAACTTTTTCTCTTCTTTTGAAGGAACCATATTGATTGGCCTATCATCAAATTTTTGGGAACATTGGGCACTCATCAATAGAAGCACCTGTTAGAACCCCAGTTGCAAAATAGAAGCAAATATGCTCCCCTATGGTACACCTTTTCAGTTTATATACATGAGAGTTGAAATTTGGTAAACCATATGGGAGAAATCCAACTTGGGGAACCTGATGAGAACGCATTGGGAACAGGGAGAAAGAAAGAAAGAAAACCCTTTCCCCCACTCGAAAGGAAAAAAGACTGGACCCCTCATGAATACACACTGAGTGCACAAGACTTTTATTTCCAAAACTGTTTGTCACCATTTTTTACATGGGCCAATAGCAGGGGCACAAGCTGTGGCTATGGCAGGGGCACATAGGTGCTAGGTGATACATAAGGTCAGTAATGGACTTTGTTAGCTTTTTTTTTAAAAACTGGCCAAAGAGTAAATGTAAATAAAAGATCGGTAGAATAATAAATAATAATAGAAACTTAGGGCCACTTTAGAGTAAGGTCTAAGGTCCAGGGTCTAATGAAATAGAGCAATCCTATTCGACAAGGTCCATAAATTGGACCCATGGCCTTGAGACAAGAGTTCAAGACAAAAGAGTGGCAAATCCAAATCTAGGCCAAATCAACATGGCACCATTGTGGATGGAAAATCAATTAATTCGGACCAAAAGAAGAGCTAAAAGGGAGATCTCATGAATTGAAGAACCAAGTTGGGACCTAGGGTCCAAGGCAGGGTCCAACTCAAGGATTCCATTTGCTTCAAATGAGTCCAAATTGGTTCCTAGGAATTCGGACCCTGGACCCCATCTAAAGTGTGTTCTTTTAAGGAAGAGATCCTTGGCTTCACCTCTGGTGGGTGCTTACTTTCAACAAAACTCCGTACTCTTTGTTTGTTACCCTAAACATAAAGCACAAAGGCCAACTTTATCATAGACCTAAATAATTGGTGATGAAGACATGGTAGGAGTGAGAGGCATCTTGTACACATAAGGTGCCTCCAACTTTTGAGTAGCCATTATTCATAATGTGTATAAGGTGCACAAAAAATACTAGAAAATTTCTTCATGTGCTTTGTGTGATTGATTGAAAATTTGCCCTTTTTTTGTGTTATGGGGGTTGGTTTTTCAGGCTCCAATATCTTTGTCCTTCTGTATTTTTTGTGATTTTTTTTGTTTTTACTTTTTCTTGACCACCATCAACCACTCCTTGCTTTTGAACCGTGTGATTCATAGGAGATAGGGCAGGATGAGTTGTTAATTGGTCTATAGCATCTTAACATCATAAGTAGCTTGGACCCTATGGACAAAAAGTAGGTGATTTTAAGGCACACCTATACAAAATATCTCATAACTTAAAACTAGTTTAAGATTTAAAAGACTAAGAGATTTAAAAGTCTCATGTTAATGAATTAAATTAGGTATGAAATGAATAAGGTAATGTAAAGTGCATTTACGTTCTAAACTACATAAAATTCATGTTAATATCAGGGCGTATCAATTATGTTTTAAACCGTAAAAAATTAATGTTAGAACATCGCATGGACCTTGTGTATTTTTGTTACACATCATTTTAATTCCAAGACAACACTGAAGGACTTTTTGTTTTTTAGTAATTTTTTTCACAAATGAGAGATATCAAGAATTTTTCTGTCATATTTAGAGATGTTTTGAAAGGATTTTGCTTTTTTGAGGACACAATTCTCTGTTTTGACACAACTTTTGATCACATGTTGACAAAATAGTTTATGAAAAATATGTCTCTAATCAATGCAGGATCTTTTCTTGGGATGTTCCATCTCAGTTGATACTAAATGGACAAACTGAAACGAAAAAACACACTTGCTAGAGGGAAGGAAGAAATGGATTACATCACCTTAATTCATCCAATAATAAGCATATCCTTAATCATCCAACAAGAATATTCCATTCCATCCCATCCCATCCCATCCCATCCAGACTAATGATGCCCTTAAACAGTGCCCAGAGCATCTCTACCGGTGCTCAGTATATGCTCTCTACCCCTGCACTGAAAATGTTGGATGAGATGCAGCAGTCAGTCATATTTAGTGGATCCATTCGAAGATTTCCTATGACCCTAGAAAAAAGTACATCCCTCAAGGCCTACTCTAATAAATGGAGCCAAATCGTCTTTATTGACTGCTCCCTGTCTGTCGTTGGCTAGATAGTTTGATTGGTCCAGGTGAGTTGCTATTAGTAGTCTCCCACCTATTTGGAGTCCCAACTTTAGTTTTATGGGTGGTGTTGGAAAAAAAGGTGAATAGGGTAGCCATGCCCATCACCAAACATAGTCTGGTGATTGACTGGGGCAAAAGTTGTGACCTAGGTAATAGCTCAATCCACCTTTTTTACACTGGTTGGTGTGCATTTTGCACCCCATGACTGAATGTGTTGTGTGGAAATTTTATGTCTAATTTTTTTTCATTACTCAACATTTCGGCAAATTCTTCTGTGTTCAGCCATGGGATAAATTTGGAACACTTGAGTGCTGTTTGCATCACAATTCTCAATTAAAATTAAAATATTTTTGGTGATGAGATGGCTCCATGCACTTCTTAAAAAAAACTATTGCACAAGCATAAAAGCCAAGTGTTTAGCATAGGGTGTAAAATTACACAATATATCCTTGGCCTACTTCAATCCACCAAAAGATTTGTTTGGTAATGGGGGTGATTTAATGCATGATTACAAGATTTACAATCTTGTGGTACAAACAATCTTTTGAGTGAACAAATAGGATTTCAAGATTCAATGCATATCAACATGTTTACATTCCAACACAAAACACAAATCAATGACCCTAAAAAGCATGCAACTGTAAGCACATTGGATTATCATGAAAATTGTGCATTTGAATCAAGTTAAAATAGAAAAGTAAAATCCACTTGAGTAAATTTTCAAGCTTCTTGAGATCTTTTATCATTGCTTCAAGAATGTCAAAATATTCTAAGGTTGTGTTGAATGAACTTGAATGATTTTTAGAGCTTTTATGTCCTAAGGTTAAACTGTTGAAAATTAATGTAGGTGAAAAAAAAACAAACAATGCAATTAGGAGAAGAGGAAGGGCAAGTCAAAATAGGAGCCAACTCACCAAATTATGAAATATAAGGTAGTTTACTAAATTCACATGCACAACTATCAATCACAAAAATAAAAAGTTTTCATGTAAATGAACTTTACCAAAAGAAGTATAACAAGTATTTATGTTATCATTGGATCTAAGGGCCTACAATCCCAATAGTGGCAAAAGTTCAAGTACATTGATTCTAACAATTTTTTTGGAAATTACAACCAACCAAAGTTTAAAAGTTCACACTTATAACCTACGCATCAAATATAGATGTTAATTTGGTTTGGGATGACTTCGCAATTTTCTATGCAATAATTTCTTCTAATTGTCAAACCTTGTGTTCTATAAATTTCAAGCCTTTTTACAAGTTGAATAGTGAGTTTTGGATGTTGATGCTCAAACCAATACCATTAGTTGTCTCCAACCAATCCATCTTTGAAGGAAGAATGTTTTGCCACCTTTATCTTTAGTTACTACAAGGTAATGGGAAATCCACAATCTTGCATACCCAAAATGCAAGCTACAATTACTTTATCCTCCTCATCCATCAGCACACCCATTGGCCCACCTTCTTTGACCTTGTCTTGTCATTCAACTGATATGAAAGTGAGGTTAGCAATATGTGCCAAAACTTGCTTACTTTCTTCAAAGGGGTTCAACAACTTTCCATTTCATCCATTATTTTTTCTAAGGCCTCACTTGTCCATCTTCTTCGTTCAATTAGCATAGGAACCTTGTTTTTGGTTGTTGATTTGATTGTTTCTCTTGCAATTCTAAATGGAATGTTTTGTTATCCATTGTTGTTTGTTCCTATAATCCATTTTGTTGCCTACAAGGTATATTATGCATTGGGGCAACCTTTTACCTCCTAGCCCAAGCCTCCAACAACTTGGTGATGTTCGATCAAAACTTACAAGAAGTTAGTCTTGGATATTTGAGGAAGGCATAACTTTCCAAAGTTTGTTAATCATGTAGTTCATTTTACAACACTTTTCAAACATTTTACATTCAACACAAATATAATGTTAATCATCTTTAGAATTGAAATGACATATACATTTAAGCAAGGTAGTAATTTAAAGCAAAGGTTTTAGCAAGAATGGGCTCAATTTAATTTATAAGGAAATCCCATATCCAAGGAATGGATAACAATAAATTGTGTTGTGAATGAAACTAGAGGTTCCTTACCTAGATTTTACATATTCAAGGGTGAAAAATAGAAGAAGATTAAATGAAACATTACAAACTAAGGACATGCATGATAATGCAAGTAAAAACATGGATGATTTATTTTTTATTTAAGGAATTCTTTTCATTTTTTAAAAATACAATTGCAAGGGGCATCTTTCAATCAAATTGATGTCTATTGGTTATAGATGGGCATGATTCACATGTTATGTTAGAAGCCATAAAACTAACACAAGAATTTGGGCTAGATATGGTCACCTTATTTTTTTCTCACTTTTCATGCCCTACAACTCCTAGATATCAGTTGTTTCAAGCATTCCAAATTTGTATTTAAAAAAGATAGAGATGATACCACGGTGATAAACAATCATTGTGGACTAAACAATTGCACATGTATTGGTTGGGTAGACAAGGTTTTAGATCAGGCATTATAAGAAAAAAACATCATGAATGGGTTTAGGGCAACACGAATCTAGTCACTCAATCCCAAGGCCATGGATCACAAGACAAGACCAAGTGATGCAAACACAACAAAATTTGTTAACATTTTAGATGATGATGTATTTGATGGAACAACTACTAATAATTAACAATGGGAAAAGGATGAAACTAACACATAACTAATGAACATAACATGTATTCAATATGATGTAAAAACGTAATTTCAATATGTTAACCAAACATAGGCAAAAATGAAATATTGTGTGTCTAAGGTTTATAACAAAAGAAATTGGACCTACAAAATTTATTTTTGAGTTGTCAATAAATTTACATGGACCCATTTGTGAATTGTTGAAAGTCCACAATTTTGCCAATGTAATTCAAATTCTTGTATGTCTTGCCAATTTGCTATCCTTGCAACATCTATCTACAAGGAAAACAAAGGGAAAAAAGTCGTTAACATACTATAAATAATCACATGTAATGACATCTAACAAGCACTCAAAGATTCTACAACAAAAAGCCATGGACATGGAGGTTATCAAATTAGTTAGAAAATGAAAAAAGAAAAATAAAGAAAAGAAAAAAATTAAGTGCATTGTTTAGTCCTTCACAATTGTTGATAAAGCAGTTCAAATATAATTTAAAAAATGTTAAACAAATTTTAACAATGTATGATTTATAATTGTATTAAAAAAGACAAGGGACATATTTTCTCAAAAAATTGTTGTAGGATTTAGAATCCATCCCCTATGGTTTAAAGGTGTTGACTTAGAGGTTACATCAAAGGTTTTAAAAAACTAGAGAAAGGGCAATGGTTCCACAAAAATCCAAGGGTCATGTTGTAACAAAGTTGTAACACACTATCAACCCATGAAAGTTCACTACAACAAAATGTGTCTTTGTACATCAAGTGATTTCATTGGGTTTTGAGTGAATTCATTAATTTCACTAAATGAGACTTAGTGGGGATGTAATGAATTCATTAGTACACTAAATTGGGAACTAATACACTACACCCACATTTTGTAATAATGAACAAATATAAGTTTGGGGGGGATGAACATGATTAATAACACAAGAAAAGGTGACCACCATGATCAATAACATGAACACAAGAAGGAGACAACCGTGATCGACAACATGAGCATAAGAAAAAACAATGACCATGATTAGGATCACAAAAAAAAAACTAACTAATATCAAGAACATAAGGAGGGGAGGGGGCACATGTAAAAGAAGGTAATGAACATGGTTAAAAACATAAGAGAAGGTGATGATCACAATCAAAAGCATAGGGAAAGGCAATGACCAAATTTAAGAGCACAAGGAAGGGGGGTGCATAAGAAAAAACAATGAACATGATCAAGAGCACAAAAGAAGGCAATGATCATAATCAAAAGCATAAGAAAAAATGATGACCAAGATTAGGAGCACAAGGAAGGGGGGTGCACATATGAAAAAACAATGAACATGATTAAAAGAACATTAAAAAAAGGTGATGACCATGATCAATAATAAAAACACAAGAGAAGGTAATGACCATGATCAAGAGCACAAGGAAAGGAGGCATGCATAAAAGAAGGCAACAACCACGATTAGGAACACAAGAGAAAGCAATGATTACAATCAAGATTGAAAAGGTGACAACTATGATTAAAAACATAAGAAAATGTGAGAACAATGATTCTAAATAGTTGTAGGAACAAAAGAAAAAGCAACAACCATAATCAATAATGTAAAAAAAAGGCAACGATAATGATTTGAATGGAGAAGGTGATAATAATGAATAATGATAATTGTAAGAACACAAAAGAAAGTGATGACATTGATTAACTATTCCAAGAGCACAAGAAAAGGTGATGATGATGACCAATAACAATTACAAGAGCACAAGAGAAGGTGATGATGAGTATTAGTAATACATGAGCATGAAAGAAGGCAATAATGATGATTTGTAGGTGGAGGAACATAAGAGAAGGCCACAACATGATGATTAATACGTGAAAAAACATAAGAAAATATGATGATAATGATCAACATATGTTACATGAACATAAGAAAATATGATGATGATGATTAGTAGTTGTAGGAGCACAAGAAAAGATGATAACAATAATCAACAAGTGGAGGAACACAAAAAAATAATAATGATGATGATCAATAGTAGTTATAAAAGCACAATAGAAAGCAAGGATCATGATTAATAGTTGTAGGAATACAATAGAAGGCAACATTGACGATCAATGGTTGCAAAAACATAAAAGAAAACAACGATAATCATCAAATAGTTGCAAGAGCACAAAAAAGCAACAATGATGATTAGTAGCTACATGAACACAAGAGAAAGCCATGACCATTGAAAAACACAAAAAAAAAAATGACATTGATAATTAACAACAATTTATAGGAGCATAAGAAATGGCAATGGTCATGATCAACAATTATATGAACATAAAAAAAAACAATGATGATGATTAGTAATAGTTATAAAAACACAAGAAAAAGATGATGATGATGATTAACAACTATAAAAACACATGAGAAGATGATGGCCACAATTAGGAGCACAAGAAAAAACAACAACCAAGGCTTAGTGTTGAACATACAAGGTTTTGGTTGTAAAAGTAGGTTTTCTTCAACTTTATTTTTTTTGGTAGTGATCTCCTTCATTGGTGGATGATGAACATTGTAAAATAAAGAAATAAACTCATTTTTATTGAATTCCATTTTGTCAATGGTCAGATATTGTCCGCTTGTCAATGTTGAGTGTGCATTCGAAGGGAGAAAAGTGTTTGATCATAGGGAGAACAAGTGTTTACTTCAGAAAATTTCAACTAATGGATCCTCTTCTTTGGGGAGGCATAACTTTCACATCTCTCCACCAAATCACCTGATTTTTGCAGATATGATGTACTCAGAGGTGAGGAACAAGTTCTCTTCCAACCCACAAACCCAAAAAAAGCACTTCTAATGCGTGACTTCTTCTGGAGTCCTTATGGATGCAATGATCGACCTAACTTGGATATGAGAAATATTTTTGCAGGGTCACATACTGAGCACCGCTGGAGATGCTCTAAGAGCGAGCGAGGAAATGGATCGCATGACCTTAATTCATCCAAGAAGCATATGCTTATTCATCCGACAAGAACATTCCCTTCATCCCGTCCATTGACAAAGGGCCTCTGGGAGTGCAACGGAGGGAGGCGTGCAGCTTGGCTTCGTGTCTCTGTGAAAAGCACACACGGTGTTGTGTGGCATAGTATGGCAGTGGCAGCAGCGACACAGAACCTGCTGTTGCCATTTGCTCCTTTCTCCTGCACCATTTCTCGTCGTTCTTCTTCTTCTGCCATTGCCAGGCTCCTGCACTTGCCAAACTCCGGTGCGAACAGTAGCAGGTGGAGAAGAACGAGGGGTAGCAGGTGGAGGTGGAGGAGTAGCAGGACCGTCAGGAGCTTGGTGGTGGCGGCACCGGCAGTGGGGATGGTGCAAGCAGGAGGAGATATGGTGGTGGAATTGGTGGTGGGTGTAGCTGGTGGCCTCATTCTTTTGTC
>Ga0209208_10001969_pt1 | contig 29346 bp, 20 predicted proteins | sample S1TSphfallax_3_FD_187694 | JGI IMG/M metagenome (GOLD analysis project Ga0209208, IMG submission 187694) | Host-associated microbial communities from peat moss isolated from Minnesota, USA - S1T2_Fd - Sphagnum fallax MG (SPAdes) (version 2) | ecosystem: Host-associated > Plants > Peat moss >...
ATCTTTGATGGATCGACAAGGAAATTATGTTGTAGCCTTCATGTCAGCTATTTTCAATCATATAGTCCAATTTGAAAAATTGTCGAAATTATGGCCAATGTGCGTGTTAGTATTTGTATTCCCATTACTACTTCCCTTGAAACATCTTGATAAGAACAACTGTTGGATTCAATGAGGCTTACACCAGTGTAATTTTCTTTGCCTGCAAGCATGGTAGCTTTTTTGAACATAATTGTGTCATATTTTTGCTTGGTAATTGAATGCTCCAATAGGTTTTTCTGAATTTAGTGAACAATGGTAGTTCAATAGTGCATTACAAGAAATTGAACCCACTTCAATGGCAAGATGTTTACCAACAGTGCCACAAGTAATTGAGTTACAAGAGTGAAACCCAATTCCAACGACCTCCAATGTACTTAAAAAGCAAAAGAAAATCATGTCAAAATATAATGCATCAATTTGTGAAAAGAATAATGATTTAACCTCAAATCAACCAAATATTTGACATATCATTTGGATTTTTTTTATGAGCATTCATTTTCAATCTTCAAAGCAACATCTCACAAAATATTCTCATTAGATTATAAAATACAAAATTTGTAGTTGTAGCTCTTGAATCTTTTCAATTTTGTTCTGTCTTATGTCATATAAACTTCTATGGATTTGTGTGCAGTTAATTGCATCCCGACTTCTCCATGTAATTGACTTGTTCAATTACAACCATACTAGTAAGTGACTTGTTGCTAATAGAACTTGGATTGAAACCTACATCCAAGGTTATTTCCTTCATCAGTTTGGAGATTGTTTTCACCCCATCATGGTTTTGAATACCATTACATGTAATAGAAAATTATTTATATTTTACATTCAAGACTAAAACAAAAAAGTGAAAGCTTTCAATGTGAAATTCAAATATTGATAGTACTTTGCCAAGCTCTTTTGAAAGTCCCTCTAGTGGCCTCAAAAACAAAGGATGCCATGGTTATTTATCAGGACACCATTTTAATCTATGATTGTAAAATGAGCAAAACACCATGATAATAAATTGTGGTATCACCACAACAACAACAGGTTTTCAAGACATCCAAGTTGATACTAGAACAAATCTAACTTATGGTTCTTACTTGAACATGGATAGAATCTTACATATGGACTACATGCGCTTTCCTTGAGAGTGAAATAAATGTCCATCAAATTATACATTTCAATTTGTGTTCTAAATTTCAAGCAATTGAATAAAGGATACGCCTGATTTCATTACCTGCACCTTATGACCACTCAAAAGGGTTTCTCACAATGGTACTATCCCAAGTTTAAGCCGTAGTCTACAGGGTTTTTTTTTTCCAAATTCCTCAAGTAGGTGTACTGGCGAGGATCCTCAGCATTATTAGCAATAATGGTGACTGTCCTGGTGAGCTAGTAAATCTTTTTTGGATTCCTGCCTAGTTCTGGCGACTTAATGGAACACACTGTCTAAATCTGGCGACTTTTAACTTCTTTTTTTTTCCTCAAGATATGGCGAATTTTCTTTTAAAATTCTCAAAAATCCCTTTGTTGGATTCGCCAGCCCTTTTTTTTTGGTCACCAGGTGGCGAAAATTCGCCACCAAAAAAAACCGTGATAGTCAATAAATGAGAGCAACGACAAATGACAATATCCATGAAGAAGATTTGTATTAATGTTTTACTTCCCAGGTAATTAGTCCAACCCTATTATTATCGAACTGCCAAGGAATCACACAACTTTTTCTGTAACAAAAGAAATGGAAATAGGAATAATCTGTTACCCTAGATACATCCAAATCAGTTAGACTTTTTGAGAAGCATAGTTGGTGTCAGTGTTTTTTTCCCCTAAATTTTTTGTGGTTTTTCCAACCCAAAAAATTGGGAAAATTTTGGAAATTAGGTATTTCCTAATGTGAATTCCACTAATTTTGCTATTGTTTTGAAAAAATACGGAAAATTTCTGATATCAAAAAATAGGGGAAAAAAAACACACACACACACACACAATATAGTAGAACCAGTTTTTTTAGGAGTTTTTCTAGAGAAGCAAGGCTAGACAACATTTAAGAACCGACTCAAGAACCTTCAGGTATTTGGTGCCATATATCTAATAACCGCCCAACTCCTTTAGTAGGTATACATCAGTGGCCTTAGGTGAACCAGCGCATCCACACTGGTGCCATGGTAAAAACTGAAAACCCCAAAATCCATGTAAATTGTTTTCTAAATATTACAAATATCCCATGAAATTTAGGCTAAATCAGGGTCTCTGAGTCCAAATTTAACAATTTTATGGCTTAAATATGGCCACTCAAAGAGGCCTCAGTCAAAAAGGTTAAGGTAATAGTGTGGGCGTGGTTCACCCTGACCTACGTCAGTGTAGATGGCTATCGAACCACCACACCACCCTGGTTAGAGTTAAGGAACAGGAATACCAATGAGGAATTGTTTTCTGTCCTCATATATATCATCCACCCATTCATCCATCCATCCATCCATCGTGCCCGTGGGATTCGTGCCTTCACTACCTTACCGACAGTTTTGCCTCACGAGCTGCGCTTCCTTTGGCTCTGTGCCGTGACAAAGCGAAGGAACGACGACGACCAGCAGCAAGTTTCTAGTCTCTGCCATCTGGCTATTTGTTGTTGTTGTTCTCACCAGCTGTAGAAGGATCAATTACCCGTAGAAGGAATTCTTTTTGTCTGGAGGCAATGGAGAAGGAGGGGAGCAGGGTTATTGTCGGTAAGGGTAGCTTCTTCTTGGAGCCTCAGGGCCAGTCGGGGTCGAGGTGCCCGGTGGCTAAGATGTTTTGATGCGGCATGCGAATCTGGTGAGAAGAAAATAATCTGGATGGGATTGAAATTTTTGAAAGAGAAGTTGTAAGGGAAGGGTTTGGGTAGAGGCCATGGCACCGACGGGGGAGTCTTTGCTGATGCTTTCTCAAGGTGATGATCTCCACCTGCAATCCTTCAAAAATAGAATGGTGCAAATTTCGCAAGAGTTTAACCTAGCTCCCTTGAGCCTTTATCAGCAACTAGAGCGTTGATTCGGATGTGTATTTAGTAGTATCCCATCTGTATTTATATTGACTTTGAATCTCTTGCTGTGTGCAATCCTACTGCAAGTTTCCGTTGGTGGCTTCCCCCATGTCCATTGACTTCTAGGTTCTTTATTGACCAAGATGTAGATGGCTGGCCATAGAAACCGCAGCACGGTCACATTCATAACAAAAGCAAGAATGTCTTTCCAATTTGTTTCCATTGTGAACTACTCAATGGAGCTTTGTAGAGCAGGAACAGATGTGCAGCCGTGTACTATAATTGGCAACAGAAATTCAGGTCTTGAAAGCAAGATGTTTAAGGTGTTTTCTGGAACTCATCATATGCCAATATGGTCTCGAAAATTTTGATGGGTGTGGAATAATCAATTGTCTGGAACGATATGACAGGGCTTGCAAGCTCAAAGTGATGGCAACTGAGACAAGCTTGTGCATTGATGTTTGACAAGTCCAATCATTGTTGGAGAGAAATGAGCTCTGACTTTGGTTCTCTTACTGCACATGCGGAAGGTTTTCTCCCATATCTTTTTGACATCAAGTTTGATGTGATTCCATGACTGCATACAGAAGCCATGTCCCCCTCAAATTTGCGCCTTGAAGGTCCAAATTGAGACCTTGTTTCACAGCAACCTCAGTCTCTATACATACCTATACAGGTAGCTTTTTGCCATACGTTACAAAGTGGTTAGGTTGAAGACATTACAGGTTGTGAAAGGGTGTTTCTTTTAATATTCATCTTGGCAGCTCTTTCTGTGTAGCTTTATCAACATTCTTCAAACTCAGGCTTCTGTCCATGTGCATGGAGGCAATAGTTTATTATTTGACTAGCACTTTTGTTTTCAGATCTGGAAGTTCAACATCAGCAGCAACCCTGCCTTCAGAGATAGAAACATTTTGGGAGTGTGTGGGTCCAGGCATTCCATCAAGGCCATCACTTCTAAATTTCACACTTGTACATTAATGATGTCCCAACCACTGCCCTATATGTAGTCCTCTTAAGCGGTTCAGTTGAAGATGCTTGCTTTTACAGGGACAAACTGACAGGAAAGGAAGCTTACCCTCACAAGCTTGGTGCAGAGGATACCACTTCCATCATTTTTTTAGTAATTGGCTAGATATCTACCAACATCATGACTTTCATTGCTTCCAGAAATGCAACAGAAACTCATGATCTGCAAAATTGTCTGCCCATTATCTTGGGCAGATTATTGTATACTTATTACACCCATCACCATGATAAGCTGATTGAAGTCAGTGGGTAGTCATGGCAGCTCATCACTGCTATTTCATGGTGAAGGTGATGGTTTGACATTTTTGTGAGCAACTCACATAAGGTTATGACTCAACTCATTGCCATGTTTTTAAATGGTGTGACTCCGATGTAATGAAGGTGGAAAAGAATCTTTCATGTCAGAAGTGCGCACTTTGGGGTCATTTTGACATATCAACTAGGTTCAACTTTGGGGCTAAATTGCATATTGAACGATCATCAAAACACATGTCAGCATATGAATATGTGTCAAACTCATCTCTTGACAAGTAGCTTTTTACTATTTAGTGACAAACATGAACTGTTTTTGGATTGGGCGAAGCAATCATGATGTGAATTGCTCAAGGACTGACACAATTGCATGAAAGCAACCATATTAACCCCTAAACCCTAAACCCTTCACATCTTTTGTCCTGTAGATTTCTCTGCAATTTTGAAAATATACTAATGATGTCTGAAATGTTGTAGGCTAATGGGTGCATGGAGCTTGCTTTCTTCCCAACCCTAAAGTTCCAGCTTTTATCGAAAGGACTTGTAGTGGAAGGTTAGATGAAATGTAATCGAAGATTTAGGAAAGCTTGCATACTAGCATTTGAGATGTCAACTAATCCCCTCACCCACTTTGGAATAATTTGAAGGTGGAAGCTGCTTGTCACAAGTTTGAGGGTTTCACCTGGAGAAGAAAGATGGTGTTGGAATGTAAATGGTCAGGGTCTTGCAGTGTGTTGGTTTTTCAAGCGCGAGAGGCACACTTACCTTGCTACCTGTACCCAATTCCTGCTGATCTTTGAACCTGCTTTGTTTGGATCATTGTGCAATTTCCTTCTCACTTTCTCTGCTTTTGCATTTCGAGATGTTATGTTGGTGAAATGCCACTGAGCAGTAACCCCCTTCTTTTACCTGGCTTCGGTTGGGTAAGATTCAAGAGGCTATGAATTGCACCCAGGTTTCAATGTTCTACTAGTACAGTCTCACGGGATCGAGTGTTTTCCAGTAGCCAGTCTCTGAGGCCATCACCACCAGGAGCCTGGACAACCAGATGACATTAGACTGTAATTTCGGAAGTGAATGGAACTCTGTTGCATGTGCAGAGGATGCACATATGTTGCTAACTTGGCATTCATTGTGTGTACCATAGGAACGGTGTTTGAGAACATGTGTGTCCCACAGGAATGTTCAATGACGAAGTTAGAACATAAAACTAGTTTGCAGTCCAGCTCGGTGAGGTGAGGTGAGAGTTACTTTATGAACAAATTCCACAGATCTAGAGTCTATCAGATTAAAAAATGAGCTTCCTGGATCACATGCTATGATGGAAAAACCTGACATGTGAATGTGTTTATGCAGTTGGCTCTAAATGCAAGTTCTTCCAGTTCTTCATACAGAAACAGCCCAGTACATGAGGCTCAGAGGCTGGTTTCAAGGACGAAGAAACCACAATCCTTATTCAATGCTGAATGTGGAGTCTGCTAACCTGTTGAAGATTTGCAATCCGATGTAATTGCTGAACTACAGAACAACTCATTCCTGTGAGATTCGCTGAACTGATCTCTCATCTAGTTGATTTCCGTTTCAATTTCAGAAAAAATTTGATTGCCATGGCACAAAGATCAGTTTGAACAGGTACAACACTAGGACTGCTTACAATTTGCCTAGCATAACCACTTCCTATTCTTCAGTGGTTTGCTGAAACTCTCCTCACAGGAAAACAAATGAGATCTAGGTTCCTTACTTGACTATGCAGTTAAAGAATGTTTCTGCAACCATGAGTGAAATATACCCATGTGAAAAAATCGTGTCCCTTATGTCCAGAGCTTGTTCTACAGCAAAACCTGTTGTACTACACAAGAAGGATTGTAGATCATTGAGCTCAGCTAACAGGAAGCAACAACTGAAAGAGACAGAGATGGTCATATATTTACACACTGTGTATGGCTATACTAATCTGAATCTCTAAACTGCATAAGTATTCTGCCAAGCTCCTTCCTTGCTCCTGACACGTCTCTGGGCTCCTTATGCAGAAGTTGGGTCGGTCGGAGGTGGTTTGTAGCGTGATGGTCCAATGTCACCAAAAGAATTGTTGTCTTTCGGGTTCGTAGGCTGAGGTGGTTTGTAGCGTGATGGTCCAATATCGCCGTCGAAAGAATTGAAGTTGTCTTCTGGACTTGCACTTTCAGACACATCTCCCGTGCTCTTCTTCCATACATGGGTCTTCATGACGGCCTCGTGGTTCTTCATAGTCGTGTTGTCTTTCCTGGAAGATAAACTGAGATTTATGTGGATGAGAAGCTGCGGAGAGCTGATGTGGCTGCTGGTGGTCCTAGTCACTTTGGAGATCACTTGTTTCTTCTCGATTTACAATTCTGCACATCAAACAACACAAGAAAATATATAACTCTAGGAGGTCCCTTCTTCACGAAGAAAGAGTTTCAAGCTCTGGTTCTTCTCAAAAAAACCAAAGAAGAACAGCACGCTCCCAGGTTGATTGTTCACCCTCACGACATCACGACTCCAATCTCAAAACAGCCGCTGCAAGAAGAATAAAAGTATAGAAGAAAGAGTTGCAAGTAGGAAGGAGTCGAAGAAGGAAGTTGACAACGTTACCTGTAATTTGATGGAGCTCGAAGCTGCAAAATCGGATCTTTAGAGCACCACGCAACTGGATCGATTGTTCTGAACTGATTTGTAAAGAGATTGATGTGCAAGAGACTCGAGGTCTTCCTCCTACGCGACGAACTCGAAGCATAGAAATGCGAATATGGTGTGTGGGAAGCGAAGGTTGTAAGAAGGCAAATTACTTCGAGAAGACGGTAGAAGATAAGATCTTTCGTCGGTCTTTCTTTGAATCGACAAGGCTTGAACAGACTCTTGCCATCTTCTGATCACTTGTCGACATTCCAGAAGGTCACGATCCTGACGAGTGTGTTGCTGAGAAGGTGATCTTGCGTAATCCATGCACCCAATGGACTTGCCACCTTGATGGCCGCCACCGCATTGTGTTTGCGGCTTCATAAGCAAAGTACAAACCTCCAAACCATCTCACCTTCGTAGCAGCCGACACTAGAGTACTAGGCTGCCACACCACAAAACCTAACTTGGTCAGAAATCAAGCAAAGAAATCACGTCGTCCTTGCTTCCTCCTCTCTAGCAGGCAGTCTGGAAGTCGGCCATGCACACGGAATGGGTAAGAGCCATGGCCAGTTGCAGTATACTAGTTTCTATGTATTTTCAAGGCTAGACTCTTCTCCTGGAGATTGTGTCAGAAAACTCTAAATTAAGCTAGATCCCGCATGCATTGTCCGACAACTTAACTACATAAAATATGCGAACTCCTGCTGCAAATGCACAGAAACTCTAGGGCAGAAACCGGATCGCAACTATCATGAAGAAATTGCTTCGCATCTCCAGCAACCGACATGGTTTGTTTTTAGGTCTGATCAAATGTTGTTTTGTAAAACGTTGTGTGATGTCCTCATCGTCGATTCGCGTTTAGTGTGCATGATCATCTGGCGCAGTTCAGAGGTGTTCCAGGCAGCTTCTCATACGCGGAAGGGTTTGGGATAAGCTTGAACTGCAATTGCTTCACGGTTTTATCGCTGCTACACGAAGAAGATGGGACGGTGGGACGGTGGGAGCGAGCGAGAGGGGAAAGGTATGAGACGTTCGTCGCTGCAACGAAGAAAGCGCGACTGTGGAAATTAAAGAACAGGAAACACACAAGCTCCTTTTTAAGTAATAAGAAATTATTTCATTTGGGCAACAAAGGAAAAATAAAATAAATAATAATACTAGAGGGTGGGCCCCAATGTGGGGGAAGGGGGTTTACATTCTGCCACCGTTTATAGAGAAAACACCTGGTTATTCACCAGGTTATCAACTCGGTTATTATGATCAATTGGGTGGTTATTTGATTTTTTTTATCAATAAAGAACCTACTAGGTCCTACCTGGTAGGAAGGATATAAAGAATCCCAAAGATTATATCCTTCCTACCAGATGGGACCTAGTAGGTTACCAACTTTGAAACCTTAAAATCTGTTTGATAACCTGGTTGAATGGAAAGTTTGCCAAGAGGAGACAAATTGCACTTTCATGATTTAAGCTGCTCTGATCAGTTGTATAGTTTGCTTCAGGCCCATCGCTTACACCCTTTGAAACAATAATGCTTATTCCCCCTCCTAGAGTCCAATTGCACCTCTAAGTGCAATCTGCACAATGGCAATTGTGCACACCTAATCGCAATTTGTGCACAATTGCACTCACAAAGTTGTAAGGCCCTGTTGCAAGGGCATTATGCCTTTGGAACTGTGGGTGGAACCCAAGGTTCAGGCGGTAATGCCCTCACAGCAGGGCCTTCCCTAGCATAACATACATAGGAGGCAAACAAAATATACAACCTGCTTCTACTTTGAATATGCTAGAGACAGCTTAAGCCTACTTGTAAGTGCAGGAGGCACCTTATGCCTTTTAAGTGGGTGTAAGCTCCTTCCTCTTTTCAAGGAGGCAATATTCCTGGGTTTAAGCTGTTCTCCATTTACACCAAAATTCATTCTATGGGAGTACTCTATGCTTTAGGTGAAGCTGTCTTCTATGCTAGCTTGCCAACAATTTTGATGTATGTTAGTAAAAGCAAATCATTGATTTAATAATGTGAAGTTACAATTGTGATTTTAGGCTGTGGCCTCTTATAACACATTAACCCTAAAACCTACCCTAGTTGGTCATCATAAGAGTTGGTTCTCAATGTCGGCATTTGAGGAACTGACCCTTATACATAACAAGCAATTATTAACAAGAAAAATAACTGACGTAATTGGTAATCAAGATATTAGACAAAGAAATTGATAACATATGGTTTTGCTTCTTTTTTTTTTTGATATTGATACCTTGTGTGGTCTCCAAAAAAAACCCAAGTAGATTGCGAAGTAGATTTAGTTGTCCACTTTATCATGTTTATGCCCCCACAACACACAAAAAACCCTCTTAAGCTAAATGATGTTATTATTTTTGCCACCACTTATATTGCTGTTGGTTCTACTACCACTTTTGTTGATGGTGCTTCTACTACCACTTCTATTGATCCAAAGGAAATCAACACCCCAATTTGTTCAATTGTGGCTTCCATGAATTAAGGGAAGGCCATCATACTAGTATCAGAACCAAAATATTCAGGTGGATTTGACATTGAACTTGAAAACTTTTGGAATTATTTGTTCGAGGAGTTACCAAAGTACAATGACAAATTACATGCCATGCATTCTCGTCCTCCGCTTGAAACTATCAATGTCAACAAAGCAATTGGCCACATCTCCAACCATTTTCCAAATTGTCTTATTTTTGTTAATTGTGTTGTGGATCCAAAATTTATCCTTTTTTTAAGGCCACATGACATAGTTGATAAGTAGGATAGTTTTTGTTTATGTAGACTACTTTTCAATTGTTTTGTGATGCAAGAATGTTCATACTTGTTGTAATACTTGCATAATAAAGGTTTAGGGGAGAATATGGATAAGCTAATAAGTCAAGGTAAAATTTTGGATTTCATGAGGATGTTGAGGGTTTGGGTTGTTGAGAGATCAATGTTGGGTCCTTTGCAATATTTTACTAGTGATGGTTTGTCAATGGGAGCTTGGAGCATTGCATTGAGTGAAGGTTTTTTCGGAGCATTGCCTTGGTGATGGTAGGGTTTTTGAGACGTTTTTTTTGGGAGTGTTGCCTTGGGTTTTTGGGAGCATTGCCTTGGGTTTTTCAGATTGGTGGAGTGGCATCAGAGAACATTGTCAACTGTTCTTATCTATAGTCTCTATATGAGTCCTTTTTGTGTAAGCAGCATCCTACTTTGAAAACTAGCAGGATTCAGTTTTTATTTTTTGATGTTGAGTTTTGTTTAAAAATATTTTTTTTTTCAGTTTCAAAATTGAAAGAATTCTGATTTTCATTCTTGTAGGAATCTACTTTGAATGTACTATGGCAATTTTGAATAAATTTTCTGTTAAGAAAATCAGAGCCTAATGTTAAAAAATAAAATTGAAAGAGAAAAACAAAAGAAGAGGGGAAAAAACTTTTGAAAAGAAGAATGAGAATTTCTTTCTTTAAAAACACGGCCTGGAAAGTAACTTCCAGTGGGTGTAAGTTACGTTGCCAGTATGGCGAGTACCTTCTGCCAGCCGGAAGCTACTCCAATGAGCTGTGCTGTAATTGGGGCGATCTTCCGGCCAGTGAGGGGCCAAAACATACAAAGAAAAAACTGCGCCGGTGCGCTAAGTGGGACATGTAGTCATCCGCAAGTTCTGGTTCCGTCCGTTCCGATCCTAATCTAAATCAAGGGTAGCGAATTTACTAGTGACAATGCTAATTTCTCTCATCTCTTACATACATATGGAACTATGCTTCCATTTCATACTTACCTTTGGTGCTTTGCTTTGCACCACAGAACATACCCCTTGGGTACACTCTACCACTTAGTTTGTACCTCTTGCTGTGAGTCCTAGGTATGAACCAATGTTGAGTGGATACTCACTTTGGCGGGTAAGAATCATCAGTTCCAGTTAGTAAGAATCGAATTAAAATCTTGTGTTGATTTATAGAATTGGAACTGGATTTTATTTTCTTAAAGAACCATTTCCATAACTGGGTTCCTGGTTTTATTTAGGTGTGGAACCACAATTGGAATTGAGATAATTGAAAATAAAGTTTTTGAAAATAAATGGAGTAGAACCAGGGGTTAACCAAAGGTTAATTGATAGTTAATCACTAGTTCTAGTCGGGGTTAGTAACCAGGTCTGATTTTCAAATCCAGATGCAATTTTTATTTCTTTGAAGAATTGGACCCATAAAGAGATTTCAGTTCTCTGCATTGCTAAACAGAAATTGGAACCAATATATTTCTAATTTATTTTTTAGAATCAAAAGCAGAGGTTTTTCATAAAAGTAAAGAATCACCTAACAGTGGTATGAATGGATGTGGGTCAGTTATTACTTTTTTCATAACTGGCTTGGTAGGATTTTTTTTTATAAATTTTTTTAAAAACCAAATAATGTATCAATACCAAAAATTCCAAACACAAGGAATCACCTACTATCAATTTCATTGTGGAAGTAATACTACTCAATTTATTCCCACCTTGAGACCCAACTCTTATGATGGACAAGCAGTGGGCTAGGTTTTAGCGTTTAGTTTAGTTTAATATTTCATTTTCTCTGTCTATTTTCAAGAAGGAAGTTACACAGTTATGAACATTGTGTTTCAAGAAGGTAGAGACAGACTTCAAATAATCTGTTAAAAAACACCACTAAAACCACAATGCTACCTTCACATTATTCAAAAAATGATATAATGTTTCTAGCAACAACAAGCTGTGGGCTGACCTACTAAGTTAACATACATCAAAATTGAAAGCTCATCCATCCAAATGCTCAAACTGAAGAACAACTGTTGCCAAGCTAGCATAGAAGAAAGCTTTACCAAAAGTGAATAGTTGTGCACAATTATCATTGTGGAGCTCACACTAGCAGAGATGCAATTGAATCACTCACTCTACTCTACTCTACTAGGGAGAGTAAGCATTATTGTTTCAATGGGCCTGAAGCAACTAATCAGCTAATTAAAGCAGTCTAATATTTAATCAAGAAAGTGCAATTTTGTGATCTCCTCTTTGGAGTTCTATTCAACCAGGTTATTAAAAATTTAAGGTTTCAAAATTGATAACCAACCTACTTGGAGGAAAATTCTAAACATCTTAGTTATCAAATTTTAAGAATTCAATTAATGGTACACACATTAAAAAAAAATCTCCATTCTTTATATACTTCTTAACAGATGGATCTAGATTGTTTACCCTTTTTAAAAAAATCAATAACCACCTGGTAAATTATTAGTAACTGGGTTGATAAGCTGACCAATAACAAGCTGTTGTTTTTTCAATAACCAACCAACACTGGTATATATTAGGGGGGGCAGAGCAATATTGCCCTTCCTAAGCCGCCCACCGCCGCCCCACCGCCCCACTCTAGTACTATTTTTATTTATTATTGCACGAAAAGCAACTTTTGTGTCTCCTGTTCATTCTTCGTTGCGGCAATGAGCGTCGCGTTGCATGCCCGCTCGCTCGCTCACTCCCTTCCATCCTCCCTCCCAGCTCCTTCGTGGAGCAGCGACAAAACCATGAAGCTGCACTTCGAGTTTATCGCAATTAATCCCTCGGCGCACAAGAAGCTACCTCGAACGCCTTTGAACTGTGCCGCATGATCATGCACACCAAACGCGATCGACGACGACATCACACACACAACGTTTTACAAAACGACCTTTGATCAGACCTAAAAACACACGATGCCGATTGCTAGAGATTCGAAGCAATTTCTTCACGAGAGTTGTGATCCAGTTTCTACCCTAGAGTTTCTGTGCATTTGCAGCAGGAGTTCACATATTTTATGTACTTAAGTTGTCGCATAATGCATGCGAGATCAAGCTTAATTTGGAGATTTATTACACAATTTCCAAGAAAAGAGTCTAGCCTTGTAGATGCATAGCAACTAGTTCTGCAACTGGCCGCGGCTCTTACCCATTCCTTGTGCATAAGACTATAGAGAAGAAAGCCTGCTAGAGAGGACGAAGCAAAGACGACGTGATTTCTTTCCCTGAATTCATACCAAGTTAGGTTTTGTGCCGTGGTGTGGCTGCCTACTACTCGGACACGGCGGCGGCCGCCAGGGCAGCACCATGGGTTGCATGGTTTGCCTAATATCTTAATCTTCTTAGCAAGCAAGCACACTCATCAGGATCGTGATCGTTTGAAATGTCGAAAAGTGCTCAGTTTCGCCGCGCTTGCCATCAGATTGCAAGGTCTGTGCAAACCCTGGTCAGTCAAGAAAGATAGACGGTGCCGGTGCTAGCTTCACCTAGCGTCTTCTTCAAGTAATTTGTATGGCATGCACGCCAAATGTGCCTTCCAACCTTCGCTCCCTACACATCGTATTCGCATTTGTATGCTTAGAAGTCTCTTGCGCAGGAAGACGATCTCGAGTCTCTCGCACATCAATCTCTTCGTTGATCGCCGTCTTCCCAAATCAGTTCACAACTAGAGCGAATCGACCTAAAGTTCGCTTCGTGCACGGGCCGCACCCAAGAAAGATTTTGACAACAATCGATCCAGTTGCATGCTGCTCTAAAGATCCGACTCCGCAGCTCCGAACTCCATCAGATTGCGGGTAACGCGTTGTCAATTACTTCATTCTTCGACTCTCTCCTACTTGGAGCTCTTTCTTGTGTTCTTTTATTCTTCTTGCAGCGTCTGTTTCGAGACTGAAGTTGTGATGTCCTTAGGGTGAACAAACAACCTGGGAGCTTTCTTTTCTTCTTTGGTTTTTGAGTTCTAAGAACTAGAGCTTGAATTCTTTCTTCGTGAAGAAGGAAGGGATTTCGATCTAGAGTTATATTTAGATTGTGTTATTTGATGTGCAGAGTTGTAAATCCAGAGCAAACAAGTGATCTCCAAAGTGACTGGGACCATCATCAGCAGCATCAGCTCTCCAGTTCTAGGATCCACAAAAATCTCAGTATGGCTTCCAGCAAAGAGAACACTAATATGAACACCCACCAGGAGGTGACGACCCATGTATGGAAGAAGAAGACGGCAAGTGTATCTGGAAGCGGAAGCCCGAAAGACAACGTCCATTCATACGGCGATATTGGGCCATCACGCTACAAGCCACCGGTAACTCCTGCCAACCCAAATTCTGCACAAGGAGCCTCGAGAAGTGTCGGGAGCAAGTAAGGAGCTTGGCAGAATTCTTATGTAGTTCAGAGATTTGACCTGATCATGGCTGGAACTCATCGTTCCTCCATATATATTCTGTCATATATGATGAACTATGTCTCTTTAAGTTGTTGCTTGCTGGTAGCTGAGCCTGATCAGCAATCCTTCTTGTGTAGTACAGCAGGTTTTGCTGTAGAACATGCTCTGGACACAAGGGACACAATCTTTCCATGGGTACATTTCACTCATGTTTGCAGAAACATTCATTAACTGCATATTCAATTGAGGGACCTGTCTCATTTGTTTTCCTGTGAGGATCGAGAGTCTCAGCAAACCATTGAAGAATAGGAAGTGGTGAAACTAGGCAAACTGTACTAGCAGTCCTAGTGTTCTAGTTGTTCAAACTGATCTTTGTGAACTTGAAATTGAAATCAATTAGATGGGAAGTCCGTTCAGTGATGGGAGGTCAGTTCAGTGAATCTCACGGGAATGATTTGCTCTGTAGTTCAGCAATTCCATCTTGCAAATATTGAAGAGGTTAGCAGACTCCACATTCACCATTGAACAAGGATTGTGGTTTCCTCTTCCTTAAATCAGTTTGTGAGCCTCATTTTCTATTTACTGGGCTGTTTCAGTACGAAGAGCTCGAAGAACCTGCATTTAGAGCCAACAGCTTAAACACATCGACATGTCAGGTTTGTACATCATAGCATGTGATCCAGGAATTTCATTTGTTTAATCTGATAGACTCTAGATCTGTGGACTTCGTTCAAAAAGCAACTCTCACCTCACCGCACCAAGCTGGAATGCAAACTAGTTTTGTGTTCTAACTTCATCATTGAACATTCCTTTGGGACACACAATGAATGCCAAGTTAGCAACATGTGTGCATCCTCTGGACATACAACAGAGTTCCATTCACTTCGGAATTTACAGTCTAATGTCATCTGGTTGTCCAGGCTCCTGGTGGTGATGACCTCAGAGACTGGCTGCTGGAAAACACTGGATCCCATAAGACTGTACTACTAGAACCTTGACACTTGGGTGCAATTCACCCTTGAATCTTACCCAACTGAAGCCAGGTAAAAGAAGGGGGGTTACTGCTCAGTGGCACCTCACCAACAACCTTCATACATTTGGAAATGCAAAAGCAGAGAAAGTGAGAGAGAATTTGCACAATGATCCAAACAAAGCAGGTTCAAAGATTAGCATGAATTGGGTACATATACCAAGTTAAGTATGCCTCTCACCCTTGGAAAATGAAGACACTGCAAGACCCTGACCACTTTGATTCCATGACCAAGTTTCTTCTCCAGTTGAAACCCTCAACCCTGTGACAAACAGCTTCCACCTTCACATAATTCCAAAGTGGGTAAGAGCATCAGTTGACATTTCAAATGTTAGTATGCAGAGCTCTGCACCTTTCAACTAAGAGCTTTCCTTATCTTCAACTATTTTCCATCTAACCTTCCACTACAAGTCCTTTCAATAAAAGCTGGAACTTTGGAGTTGGGAAGAAAGCAAGCTCCATGCACCCATTAGCCTACAACATTTCAGACATCATTTGCACAAGATATACATATGAAATTGCAGATAAATCTACAGAACAAAAGATTTGAAGAGTTTAGGGTTTAGGGTTTAGGGATGCTTTCATGCAATTATGTCACTGCTTGAGCAATCCCCATGATGATTGTTTGGGCCAATCCAAAAACAGTTGAGGTTTGTCACTAAATAATAAAAAGCCATTTTTGCAGAGATGAGTTTGACATGTATTCATATACCACCATGTGTTTTGATGATCCTTCAATATGCAAATTGAACCCAAAGTCTGCACTTCTCATATGAAAGACTCCTTTTCACCTTCATTGTGAGAATCACTCCATTTTAAAATTGTAATCACAATCTTGTTGCCTAACATGGCAATGAGTTCAGTCATAACCTTATGACAGTTGCTCCCAAAAGTGTCAAACCATCACCTTCACCATGAAATAGCAGTGATCAATGAGCTGCCATGACTACCAACTGACTTCTATCAGGTCATGATGATGATCATGGGCACCTAGACAAGTATAGAATAATCTGCCCAAGATTTCCGGCAGACAATTCTGCAGATCATAAGTTTCTGTTGCATTTCTGGAAGCAAGAGAAAGACTCAGTAATGATGTGGGCTACCACTCAAGAGATATCTAGCTGATAAAAAAATCCTCAGTATTCTCTGCACTAAACTGTGAGGGTAAGCTTCATTTCATGTCAGTTTCTCCCCATGAAAGCAAGGATCTTCAATGCTGACTTGGCCTTGAGAGGCCTACATAGAGGTGAATCGTTGGGACATCTTTTGTACAAGTGTGAAATTTGGAAGTGATGGCCTTAATGGAATCTCTGGACCCACAGACCCCCCCTGAATGCTTCTATCTCTGAAGACAGGGTTCCCACTGACGTTGAACTCCGAGATCTGAAACCAACAAAAGCAGTGGTAGTCAAATAATATAATATTGCCTCCATGCGCAGGGACAGAAGCAGTTTGAAGAATGTTGATAAGCCAACACAGAAAGAACTGCCAAGATGAATATTGCAAGAAACACCCTTTCATAAACTGTAATGTCTTCAACCTACCCACTTTGAAAGGCATGGCAAAAACTACCTGTATAGGTATGCATAGAGACTGAGGTTGCTGTGAGACAAGGTCTCAATTTGTTTCTACAAGGTGCAAATTTGACAGAACATGGCTTATATATGCAGTCATGGAATCACATCAACTTGATGTCGAAAGGATATGGGAGAGAACCTTCCACATTTGAATTAACAATGATTGGACTTGCCAAATATCAATGCAGACTTTTGTCTCAATTGCCATCCCTTTGAGCTTGCAAGCCCTGTCACATCATTCCAGACAATCAATTATTCCACAGTGCCCATCAAAAATTTCCAAATCCTATTGGCATATGATAAGTTGCAGAAAACACCTTAAACATCTTGCTTTCAAGATCTGAATTTCTGTTGCTAATTATAATATGCTCCTGCAAATCTGTTGCTGCTCCACAAACCTCAATTGAGTAGTCCATAATGGAAGCAAATTGGAAACAAAGTCTTGCTTCGGTTATGAATGTGTTTCGCTTTCTGTGACCATCCATCTACATCTTTGCCAATAAAAAAGAACCAAGTCAATGAACATGGGGGAAGTCACCAACACAAACTTGCAGTAGGATTGCACACAGCAAGGGATGCAAAGTCAATATACATACATACAAATGGGATACTACTACATACACATCTGAATCAACGCTCTACTTGTTGATAGAGGCTCGAGGGAGCCAGGTTAACCTCTTTGCAAAATTCGCACCATTCTTTTTTTGAAGGCTTGCAGGTGGAGTCTAACTTTGCAGCTTCTCTTGCCCATGATCTAAAAACTACAGTACCCATGGCTAATCCAACCAAATTCTTCAAAGAAAATTTTGTGAATATTTTCTGAAACCGCTGATAAGACTCATGGATCAAGGGCTTCCAGTATTGATTACTGAAAGCTTGTGCATGCACTATGCTGATATTCAATAGCAGTTGAACAAGCACAAGCTCAATTAATGCCTAGTCTGGCAGCTTGCTCCATAAAACATCGTACCTAGATAGCTTGTCTCTAGTACTTTGAACTCACGGGGGCAGAATGCCCGTTGGCTTGTGCAATGAGCTCATCTATCGACTCCAGCTGCTGCTCTTGCAGGGATCATCACCCTGAGTCGAAAGCATCTGCAAAAAACTCCCGCTTTCTGGATGCGATGGCCTATATACCGTTGCACCTGTCATCCATCTTGCTTGCAACGCCTTGGTTACATTTACTGCTCGCTCTTGGAGACCCGCTGGAGCACGTGCCAAAATTCCATTTATCTCTCTTGCACATATTATTACGCCTGCACCAACAGATGATGCGGCAAGATTCAAACCCTTCCCTCCAACAACTTCTCTCTCAAAAAGTTCAAACCGCTCTAGATTATTATCTCTTTCACCAGACTCACATGCCGCAACAAAACGTCCTAGCCGCGGGGCACCTTGACCCTGGCTTACCTCAGGCTCCAACAAGAAGCTCCAAAGAAGAAGCTACCCTTACCGACAATAATAACCCTCCTCCCCTCTTTCTCCGTCTCCTGCAGGAAAAAGAAACCTTCTAGAGATAATTGATCCTTCTACAGCTGGTGGCAACAACAACAACAACAAAAATCCACATGGTAGAGACTAGAGATGCGCTGCTGATCGTCGTCGTCTTTGTCGTTCCTTCGCTTCATCGCTCCACAAGGCAGAGCAAAGCCAAGCAAAATCAAAGCCAAGCGCGTGAGGCAAAACTGTCGGTAAGGTAGTGAAGGCACGACTCCCACGAGCGCGCGAACCTTGCACGATGGATGGATGAATATGTACATATCTAGACAGAAAACTTTTTCTCGTTGGTATTCCCGTCCCGTAACTCTAACCGTGGTGGTGATTACACTGACGATATCCCTTACCGATGGGTTGGGCGGTTATTAGATCTGTGGTACAAACTACCCGGGGGTTCTCAAGGCAGTTCTTCAATATTGTATAACCCTGGTTCCAGGGTTCTTTTTTTCATTTTTTTGGTAATCTAGAATTTCGCGAAATTTAATAAAACATTTAGTCAAATTTACATTAGGAACACAAATTATTCCCAATTTCTTTGTTGAAAGGTGAAATGAGAAAAATTTAATAAAAATTTGGCACGTTTAGTCAAATTACATTAGGAACACAAAGTTTTCCCAATTTCTTTGTTAAAAAATGGTGATATTTCACTAGGAAAAAAAAGAAATTGCCTGGTTTCTCTATGAAAAATGTCCAAAAACCAGTTCTGCTATACACTAACCATTGTTGTTTTTTTTTTCCCTCAGTTTTGTGATATCAAAAATTGGCAAAATATCACACTTTAAAAAGTCCAAATTTTTCCCAATTGTTTTCATCCAAAAGGTGACATTTTTCCAAAAAAGAAGATATAATAAATGCTTAAGTTGGTAGAACTGAAGGTTCTTTTATTTGGATTTTCCAAAGAAAATCAGAGTTAACTAGTAGAGATTTTATTTTTTATTCCAATATTTTTTCAAAAAACTGGAGCCAGAGGTTCTTGTGATATTTCAAAATTTTCAGAAAACAAGAACCAAATGTTACTTTTCAAACATCAAATAACTGCCCAACACTAGTAGGGTAGTGCAAGGTGGATGTAGGAGGATGTGTAGCATCCATCCACCTTGGTAACTCAGTTGTCCATCACTTTTATCCCATCTGCTTTGGCAAATGTTATTCTCCTTTCACCCATATACGTGGGCCAAAGCAAGGAACTCTATACTTCAAAATAGAGCCTTCTATTTTGGAGAGGCTTCATAGTTTGTTTTTTTTGAGTGATGGGCCAATCAGATTGACTAATTGCCAAAAAAAAAAATTGAACTTAGAAGCACCTCATCTAATTAATCCGAAGCACAATAGGTATGATATTAGGGGTTTGGGTCCATGGGACTTCACAATTAAATGAGGGGTGTAACTTCCTAATGGTGGCTTGGTCTTGAAATGAGCACTTGCCCAAGGTGGAGTCAAGTGATTCTTATTTTGAGAACGCCCAGAATGCCACACTCAACATAAAGCATCGGGCAGAATTTTATTTTTTATTTTTCTCCTATGATAGGCAGTGGGTATTCACCGGGTATGAAAAATATGGAAAGCAAATTGCCGATTGGATTTTTGCTTTTCAAAACACCCTGCCCTTAGCTGAGGAGAAATTTCATTGGATAAAGTGCCCTCCAAATACACTAGAAATTTTCTGCAAGCGATTTCATAAGGACGGAAGAGGATTGCATCCTATTGCTATGATCACTGTAACTTGTGCCATTGGCCCAAGTGTCAACTGGTTATTCAAGAAATTTTTCTTTCCAAAAGCATTTTTTTAATTTAATTAAATTCTCAATGAAAAACATTACTCAAAATTCAATAGCTCCTATCTTAGGTTTAAAAAATTTCAAATCATTTTCATTAAATCCCACTCATGAAGGGCTTTTGAACATAGCAAGAGCATGCCCAAATTCTTTTATAATTCCTTTTAGCAATGTTAATGTTGTTTTGTGTTCAAGTTGTGCAAATTAACAACAATGAATCCAATTAAAATTGAATTAAAAAATCAACTTTCTAATACATACAAGCAAAAAATATGCAAACTTGTCAAGAAAATAAAACATCTTAATTAAAGGACATAAAGAATATTTTGTAAGTTTTTTTTTTGGTATATAGTCACAATCTTGCAAGGTTTTATATGGAATGTGCCTATACACATTTAAATCACAATTTGTTAGTGTCACCAAAAAAAAAAGGTGGTCACCAAGGGAGTTATTATAAAGGGGGTTTACAATATCAAAGTTACTACCCTCATTTGTCAACTTTGCCCTCATTTATTTCAGCTTTGGTGGGTGGTGTGACTCTATAAGTCCAAATGTTCAAAATCCAAACTGATACTATGTAAAAGTTGACAATACAATTGTGTAAAGGCCATTTTAGTGTCCCCGTTGAAGTTACCTTGCAAATCAAAACTTAAGGCTAGGACTTAAAATCTTAAGACCTAAGACTTAGAACTTAAATGTAGGGCCCTAGAACCTAAAACCTATTTAAACCTAAGACTATAACCTTATGACCCAGACCTTGTAAAAAACATTTTTAAAACTCGTTGAGTTCTAATTTATGACAAGTTCAGGTGCATGTAGAGGCCCACTCGATTTGGTTCTAAGGCTAGGTCCAGGTCTTTATTTACTTGTTAGGTGAAGTTTTTGGCCTAGTTCAAATCCATGTAATTTTATGTCCAGTTCTTAGTCGAGGATTTGTATACAAACCTAAACTCAGCCAAAAACCCGAACCCAACCAACACGACCAGTTATTGTGTTTTGACTCAATTATCAAGCCAATCATTGATAACCTATCAACCAATGCTTGATATTTTTATAATTATTTAAATTCTACTAACTTACATGGACTAGTGGGTGCCCATGACCTTCGGTCACTGTGAAGTCCCCCGGTTTTTTTAAACTTAGTTTCATCCATCCCCTTAATCAGGACAGACAATAGCTAAAAAAAAAAAGGCTTCCCCAAAATCCGTCCCATCATCAAGTCAGACGGACATTTCATCCATCCCCTTAATTGGGACGAACAGTAGCTAAAAGAAAAAAAAGGTAGTCTTGATCAATGTAAAATTTTAAAAAAATTGATTCTGGGCTATCCAAGGCCTAAATATTTTTTTTCTGGTCTTCCCTTAAATCTGTTCCATCATCAAGCCGGACGGACATTTCATCCATCCCCTTAATCGGGATGGACAGTAGCTAAAAGAAAAAAAAAGGTAGTCTTGGTCGAGACAAAAAATATATATATATGTATGTATTCTGGGCTGTCCAAGGCCTAAATATTTTTTTTCTGGTCTACCAAATCTTTTGCCTCAAAAAATCAGACTGCTCCTGATTTCTTTTTTTCTCTGGATTCAGTTACATCTGAGGAAGCACACAGACAGACACCATCACTGTTCTTTTTTTCTCTGGATTCAGTTACATCTGAGGAAGCACACAGACAGACACCATCACTGTTGCTTTTATATATAAAATATTAATTCAATACTAGATGATAACTGTCTAAACTGAGTGCCCTAAAATGTATATACATAGGACCTGAGTACCCTAAAACTGTCCAACCCTGAACAAAGGGTATGACTCCTATGACCCTAACATGCCCTATGTATTAGACAGTTTTAGGGTACTAAACAAAGGGTTTAGGCTGCCTGAGTTTTCAGCAACCTTTGATCCTATATATCTACTTTCATCATTCTTCTTTCTTTGGCTACCCACTAGAACCAAATATAGAAATCTAGCAATTTATATTTTTACTTTTCTGGATTTCGGTGATAGAACCAATAGATAGTTGAATGTCCCACCTAGGAAAAAGGCTGTAATAATGCCTCAATAGGACACAAAAATCACAAAAACCGGTTACATACATTGCTGTGAAAGACCGACCATCTTGCAATTTGTCTTCAAATATTCCAAGGTGGTGCCCACAGGAGATTAGAAAGGTGGGCACCAGCCTAATGACATATGCTCAGAAGATGTCTGCATTGCAAATATCAGAAGCAGGTTGATCAATTTCAAGTGAACTCATACCAGCTATGAAGTAAGATACTGATCTCTCTTCTCAATGTTATGGTCATTTGAATCCACTGCAGCAGCAATGTTACAAGAAGACACAATCTTTTGAACTTTGACAGAGTCAACAGTCCAAACTATAGTATTCTGGTCACCTGGAAGAACATGCACGCTTTCCTTGAGTATACTGCGAACACTGCCATGCAGCTCAGTGACTCCTGTTCGTCTGAGGACCTGGGCTGCATTGCTTTCTGAGATCCCACCTGGATTGAGAAAGTCGTTTTAGTCCACCAACACATATACTACATGAACAACACCAAGACCTGGAAGGCATGTGATTTTCTGAAAGATGACACCATATTGCAAATTCTCAACAATGGGAGACAAGCTCTTTGCTTACAGGAAACAATCACCAGGTATGACCAGCCTGTAGCAGTGAAGAATGTAGTAGTCATGGGTGGCTTTGCAATCTCATTAGAACCAACAACTGGAACAGGATCATATGCAATTAATGCACTAGAGCCAAAGATCCACCAATGACAAGCTTCAAGACAACCATCAACTCCTACAAAACTTACTATTTTTGCATTACAGTTTGTCCTGACCAGCATTCAACAGCAGCTTTCAGCAATAGAAGACAAACCCAGTGAAAGAATGGAATCTGAGCACAGTTTACCTGCAGGCAATATGCCTATGCGACCCTCTGCCTTCATCACAAGAAGGTGTATCAATTGGATGCCACAGACTGCACTAGCTTCCTGTCCAGATGTTAGCACACGATCCACTCCAAGCCCCACTAATATCTGCCAACCCTCAAACACAAAAGTTATTGTTCTGGTCAGTGGTCCACATTGAAAACTCGCCCACAAGGGATATAGACATGTTATTCTAACTGTGCAATGTGCAAGAAGAGCTTATTCATATACAGTAGAAATTCAGTGACCAACACTAGGTCACTCACTACACAAGTGATTCTGGGGGGTGGGAAGATCATTCAAAGGTTAGCCAAACATACCTCTAGACTGGCAAGTGGATCACACAATACATCAAAAGCACGATGGAAGGTCACACTCAACCTATACAGACCACAGGGCTCCAGCAAGGCCCGCATCTTCCTACCATGACGACATGACTTTGTCTTATATATTCATCTTGCAAGTCACCAAAAATGGAGGAGCAAAATGTCCATAGGAACAACAATAGATATTTTGAGAAGAGTCATCCAAAACCCATGCCACCACATAGTTTCCCATGAGTCTGCCAGTAGAACACTTGACAAAATTCAGATTTTAAGGCCAGCAGCAGGAGGGATGTTTTTTTAAGTACTTGATCTACATTGATCTTGTTATCTTCTGTGAGCACACCAATTGCCACACCTTGCACCCCTAGCTGCCCCACCATCTTAATATCTTCAATCATCACCTGGCCATATTCCCCCACATCCAGAATATCCATGAGATATATTGCAGACAAAAAAACTCCACAAAATACTCTTTGCAGGTAACCCATTGTGTCAGTTCCAGCCAAAACAAAAAGAAACACAACATGAATGAGTGTCTCTTAAAAGAGAGATTGAGTGAAATGATGTAGAGTTTTGTAGCTTGCCTACATACACACCTTAAGCTCTGTGCAAGAGAAAACAAAGTTGCCAGAACGGGGCCGAATCAAAACATGCACTGGAATATGCACCTGCTCCTTCACCATCTTTACCACTGCAATACACCGCACATCAATCCCAACATTGATTGGCAGGTTTACATGTTTTCTTTCTACTCTAGCTATTTGCCAAATCATGATATAAGATTACCAACAGAAGCTGGCCACCTCTAGAGTCTAAAAGTTGAATGCACTATTGAGCTTTGCTCAACCGCCCATTAACACAACAACAAGCTGACATCACAAACAAATCCTTTGTATGTATCTCTGTAGTGACACAGACAATCTTCTAAAGCCATCAAAACAATTAAGGACCTTCCACATCCCTACCAATCAACCTGAGAGAGAAAAAACACTTTCACTATTAGTTTATGCACTTACAGCCATAGCTTGGTGTTGTTCCACCAAGCAAAAGATTTGAACACAATTCAAGCCGCCCTGCACCTCCTATATAGAGTCCACAACAAAAGCCATTGTTTCAATGGAAGAAAAGCAGAATGTTGTCACATCTGCAGAAATACCTACAAGGCTGAAACCTCTTCTACTAGGGTTACCCTAGCTGCAAGCCTCCAGGCTTTAGGCTCTCTCTCTCTCTCTCTCTCTCTCTCTCGTTCACAACAATTTGTTCACACTCCAATCCATTGGTTTCTGTGTCTCATGCTTGTTCCTCTGATGGTAACAAACTGCAAGCCGGGTGCACCAAAAAGCCATGGCCCCAAGGTGATTGCTTGATTGATGTCCTCTTGTCCATGGCTTCAACTTCCACTACAAAACAAACTTTGCAAGCTTAAGCCCTAAACCTTAAACCCTCTTCAACTACAAAACAAACTTTGCAATTCCTATGCTTCCTGAGGTACTCAGGCATTTGCAGCAGAACCCTAATCTGGTGAGACCGGAATGACGTGAAGTCTGCTGATCACTAAGGACTGAGATGCTTGCTCTTATTATTCTTAGGGTTACTGATCACTCACATTTCCTTATGAAAACTACCAAGGAAAGAAGCTATATGGCAACTATGAAAATTCTCCTCTTCGCACGAGAACCCAACACGAACAGCAATGAGAAAGAAAAACTGAACAACGAAGAAAAGCATTCCGTGGTGCAAGGGAGCAGAGAGAGAAACAGGCACCTCTTTGGGCCGCCAGAGCAGAATGCACAGAATCCACACAGGCCTCAAAGATAAAACCGTCACCCATCAAGGCAATGTTACCTAATGAAAAAAAAATCTTGCAATGTTTAAGCAAATCCTTGTGTAGTTTTGGTGTGAATTAGAAGATCAAATTGGCTGTTGTTGCGTACAACATTCAACCCAGCTATGGATAGATCCTTCAGCTCACACCATTGCTCACTGAACTGTGCAACTGAAGAAGTTTAGGGTTTAAGGTTTAGGAGTTTAGGGTTTCAAGTATGGAATCCCTTTTTCCATATTTTCCTGATGTACCTGTGCAATTGTCATTTAAACTGTACTAGCACATTCGCATGCAGAAACCTCACCAGTATTGTGGAGCACAGCTGTGTGCACGGGAGGCAGTAACACACTGCTGAAGAAATCTGTGATTTTTGTGGCTGCCTTGTTTATTAGATCCTGCTTGTTTTGCATATGTTCTCCTCTGGAAATACCTAGCATGCTTTGGGTATAGTAGGCAGTAAAGTACTTGAATATAATGGCAAGCAGCTTCTAGGTATAAATGGGTCAGCTTAAATGTAAGCTTGTGTATTCTCATGTCATGTACAATGGTCTGTTGTGCCCATGGTCTACTTCCATAATATTTGCTATATACAAGCCTCATTATCTTTGGTGCAGACCTTTGCTGCTGTGATCATGATTCTCACTACCTTCTCATGGCATTCAATCTTGAAAACAAAAATTACACACTGGTATTTTTGTATGCAGAGTACTCTTCATGTGAATGCAAACTACAAATTTCCATTTCTCTGAGAAAAGAAAAAAGCAGAGCCAATTGCACAGCTTTTATTGATGTTCTGTTCTGCCCAGTTAGATGCCAGTTTGAAAAGGACAAGATCCCAACCCACAAATATGTCCACATTGGTCTTTTGGGTCAATGGCATAGTCTTTCACAAAGGCAGGGATAACTCCCTACTGAATTGCTGACCTTGAAGAGCATCTTAGTTTTATGAGCAACAATAGTTTGTTCATCATGTTTCAGAGGTCATTAGCAAGTGCTTAATATGGCCGCAGAAATTCGCAAATGCAACAGGTATGCAACCCCTAAAGAGAGATCTATAGCCAGGAAACAGTTCTCCATTCTGCATTCACAAACAAACACTCAAGATCCTTTAGAGAGAGATGAACAGAACTGCATGAATAGCAAAAACCCAACTCCATAGGATTCACTGTACCTGGGACAAGAAGAGAACCTGCAAAATCATTTTGTTTTCTCCATCAAATTTGTTCAAAGTACCGAGCTTTTTCCCAATCTGTAACTGCTTGCAAGTACGCAAGTTCTTCTGTTTTGAAGAAATGTAGATAGTGATGGTGGACATCATCACCCAACATCTGCTTTGCAAATGCACTGCCTTCAAATGCAGCAGTGGCCTCACCCTGCACAAGAGCAAAAATCAGCTTCAGGGAAAAGAAGCTCAAACAACTCCCCCCATTTTAAGATTCCACCATAGATCAATTCTCAAAAGTGGAGAGGACAAATTTGTATGTATAATTAGCCTCAAAATTCATGCAAAGAAGATTCACCAGAGATCGAGGGACTGTCAGAAGATCCTTTGCAAAGTAAATATTTCCCTCAAGTGAAGGTGGTGGTTCAATCTTGTTCCGAATTCCATCTAAGCCTGATGCAAGAGCTGCAGCAAATGCAAGGTACACATTGCAGTCTGCACCAGGTAATCTGCATTCAATCCGCAATGACTTCCCTGAACCTAAGATGCGAAATGGTGCTGTTCGGTTGTCACGACTCCTGGCCAAACATGATGGACACTGATGTCATTGTGTCAGGTAGGCACAAATAACAAAGCATAGACTGACCCAACAGTTCAATTTGCATTCAATCAAAGATCAATTTCTTTCAATGAATGGAATTGACCAACAACTTGCATTCACAGCTCATGTATTTTTAGGTGTAAGGCGCATGTACCATGCAATTTGAGTGGGAGCCCAACTACCAGCACTATATCTTTTGTATGAGTTTACATTTGGAGCATAGAAAACCATTAGCTCTGGAGTATGCTTCATCCACCCGCCCAGAAACCACCGAAACTCATCACTGCACATTTCCTCCCACTCCAGACTTTATTAGGACAGGAGTGTATTTGTATGGAGAATAAGCAGACTAATAGTACAAAGTCCCCTGCCATGTCTAATTCAAGACTATCTACATTTCACCATTGCACCCACTGCCTCAAAAGTGACAGGACACCAAGTAGAAGCATACCCAGTATCATTGCCCTTCTTGCAGACTGCAAGAATGCAACAGGCATCTTCATCACAACTTTCAGTATGTTCCTGAGGTTCATTGCATCAGGTTGGATTTATGAATGCTCAGAAATTGGGATGGGTGTGACCAGAAATCATCAGACTCTGACCTGCACTTTGTGGACCCAAGAGAATGGTTGCCAGCAAATATGTTGTGCCCATCCTTCCAAAGACTCAGATGGATGTGACAGCTTGAGCCCGGTTGAGCAGCATCTGGTTTTGCCATAAAAGTCACTGACACCCCTGTAGCATCTGCTAGCTCCTTTAAACACTGCACCAACAAGGTTGAAATGGGTTTGTGTCAGTTCATTCATGTGTCAAGATCACAGAGCCCACAAGGAGTGAATGGAGCAAGTGATACAACAAAAGCACATTTGAATGACTTCTGGAGAAAGGTTAGAGAAAGAAGAGGAACTAAATGACAAAATGACAGAGTGCAAATCACATTTGCCATAGGAAGCAGCAAAATTACAGAAATAAGGCATGTGGCCATGACCTTCTCAAGATATCAAAAGTGAAAGCAGATGATACACACCTGTTTGTAAACAACATGTCGGTCTGCCATTTCCAGAATTTCTGCATACTTCACATTGAGTTCATGTTGTCCAAGCCCAAATTCTCCCTTGCTGTAAGAATCGAGATTAACCCCAATCTTAGATGTGTATACATTTACAATCAGTCCCATTAGGGATAACACAAGGGAGAATTCACCTGAAAAACTGTGTAAGCACATCCAAGCAAGCATATACAATATGTAGTGAGTTTGCATTGGAAAATACCTGTTTTCCACTGGGACACCAGATGCTTCCAAATGCCGACGTGCTGGGCCTGATAACAAATCACAGTTGCAGAGTAACTCATGAGTAAAAGCAGTGAAAAAGCACACAACGCCAGCTGATGTGGACTGATTTGATGACCTACTCATGGACCCACAAATCCAAAGATTATTGCAGCAAGAGGAAGAGTATTACCATACCATGAAAGTACTCTCCACGAGTGCCTTGTAGTATGTGATAGTCTTCTCGAACCCAACCTGCTGGTTTCAAATCTGCATAGCCTTTATCCTGCAGATTACAGATAACTTTTTTGCCTGTCTCAGCCTTGAAGCACTTCATCATACAAGCACATACAGGTTGTACTGAGACTACATCAAATGCAGATAGAGAGAGAGTCAAACAAGTCAAAGGACTGAACCTGACTGTACAACCAAAATTCATCCTTACCTTGGAAGGGTAGGGCTGGAGTTTAGCAGTGTTTGGTTTGACCTAATACCTTGGATTCTTCATACGTCTCTTGGTAGAGGAAATATTCAAGCTCAGAAGCAGCCATGGGCACAAAAGCACCAACTTCCTTTGCTGCTTGTAATTGCTTGCTGAGAATGGAGCGTGGTGCATGTGGTGCCAACTCATGACTTCCATCTTCCATCACATCACACAACACCAGGGCTGTCCTATCTAACCTGCAAATGTGATTCTCAGTGAAAAAGGGGCAACCATATGAACAGTAGTTTATGAGTAGAGATAGAGTATTAAATACTGTTAACACAATTGTACACAACTATCCCACAAGATTCTACACTACACACAGAATGCATGCCAAGAATCATGCAAGTACAACACAAAAGAAAAAGAGATTGAGTTTGTCAATAATGCAGAAGGATGTCAACCCACCCACCAGCTTGCAACTCGAAGAGTCTTAAGATCAGGAACCAAGTGAATATCACCATAGCCTGCTTCCCAATTAGCATACTTGTAGCCTGGAACTGGTTCCATGTTCATATCAGTGGCCAATAAGTAGGAACACGCATGTGTGCCATCTTCCACCGCACTCTCCAGAAAGAAATCTGCTGTATACCTATGTCCAAAAGTTACAACAATGAGGGCATGTTGAGTCAAGGCGCAATTTATATTGCAACTTTCATACTAAGGACATCTTTCCATGGGGTGGCTGTGATGACAGCAGCTTTCCAATCTGTTTTTTAAACTAGTTGTGCTCAAAG
>Ga0209208_10001970_pt1 | contig 29332 bp, 27 predicted proteins | sample S1TSphfallax_3_FD_187694 | JGI IMG/M metagenome (GOLD analysis project Ga0209208, IMG submission 187694) | Host-associated microbial communities from peat moss isolated from Minnesota, USA - S1T2_Fd - Sphagnum fallax MG (SPAdes) (version 2) | ecosystem: Host-associated > Plants > Peat moss >...
GAAGTAGGTGCGCACACCAAGGTTGAGTCCTAGACGAGCACCATGGCCATCATTTACCTGCACAGATTGCACCAGTGGGTGTGACATAGTAAACAGAAAGTAGTCCTTGTTGGGCTTTGCTTGAGAAAACCAGATTCATCAGCCAAAACCAAATGAATAGACATAAAAAGACTCATGTGAGATTGATTTTGGCCTGAGATTAGTAGCCAACTGGACATGAACACCACAACAAGAAGTTCAGGATAATGACACACGTTTTGTTGGGTCCTGCCACCATTCATAGAAACACCTGTATAGTGCTGGTTTTCATCCTCTCTCTTCACCATGTATGGATTCTGCTGCATGCCTCCATAGAACTCCCGGTGTCGCTGGTCATCAAAAGAGCTTCGAAGATCACTGTGAAGCCCAGCCCTACCAGTAGGTGCAAGCCCTGGGATGCCTGACGATCCAAGAACATTTTGAATTGTGGATGTTGAAGGATGAAGATTGCCCAGGGCCTCCAGACCTCCGTAGTTCCGGATTCCAGCAGAGTTGTACATCCCCATATTAGTCTGTGTGAAGTTGGGTGGAAGACCTGAAAGCATGTTGTATGTGCGTAGGTTTGACATTGTGCCTGAAGCATCCACAGATAATAGAATGAGACACAAAAAAGGCAATGCCAGATCACTTCAACTACTCCATTTTATCATGTTAATCCACCAGACATAGGTACAACATTGTGTTGAACTTAGTTCTAACAATCTTCAAATATTCTTGGGATCTGACCTCCAGCAGCAAGGTGATTCTTGCAGTCTGCATCACTGTAATCGTTGGAGCCTCCACTTCCAGGGTGCTGTGCCAGAATCATTGGATCCCATTCCCAATCCAAGCGGTTGGCTGTGTACTGGTGTGCAGCTTGATCAAGACTGCCAATTGCACCTGATTGGTCCCAGTTCCCTGTTGCCCAGTTGGGGTCACCTTGGTGATCGCTGGTATTTGCAGAAGAGTTCATCCCACACACCGGTGAGAAGTAACTTGGAGTAAGATTCTTAGTGAACTTAGAATCCTTGATCACTCCGGCGTGGTGATCCAAAAAAAGCATCAGCACTTTGACAGAGGAGAGAGAACACACCAAGGGCAGAATCTCGAAGAATACGCACTCCGAGAAACATGAAATATTTCAACTGAGATCACAACTCAGAAGGATGATGATGCCTGTACTAACTACTGGTAATGAGCAATCTGGCAGAGAGGGTCAAGCAAGCAAGCAGGACCTATGGAATGCTTTTCCAGTAAACTAAGATGAGTGACATGCTGTGAAGAAGAAGGCCTATATGAAGGTTTCATAACACTCAGGAACTCCCCAAGAATTATAACCTCAAGACTCTACAAAGATAAAGCTATCACTACATGTACAGTCAACTTCTTTAACATTTCTGTTCTACAGCGTAGCAACCTATTAATAATCCCTGGTTGCTATTCAGGCAGAGAAGAAAAATCCCATGGTATATTTTAGAAGTTGAATCAGGTTGCAATAGCATCCTTAGAAGCCTGGCTATGCCTTTGACAGTCGACCCTCCTCCATTGTACAGTCTTGGGATGCTGCCAATCCTAGCACAATCCTGTCAACACTTTGAACAGCTGAAATAGGTAGTCATGGCACATACAGATGATGACCGAGCTGCTGTTCTTGGCAAGGCTGCTCTCTGTGTTCTGACACAATGAGCTCCTTGGGTTACAGGAAGTGGTACAAATGATTGGAACCCAATGCAGCAACCACAAGTAGAGCAAACTGACTTGACTCATTCAATGTTGATGTGCCAGCAATGGGCTCAAAAGTTCTTCATAGACTGTCTCCATATAAGGCAGAATTCACCTTTTTCCACATTTTCAACTTTGTGCAGCATGCATCTTGGACACTCCATGTGCTAAGGTTAAAGGAGGATAAAGGTGTGATTGCCACTGTACAGGAGGAGGATGCCAGAAAAAGAAGAAGCAAGCCAAGGAAGAAGAGAGGCCCCACTCACAAGAAAGTGTGCTAGAGGCTTTTTCAGTAAGGAAGAAACATATGTGACATTGCACGAAGTCTTGTTCAATCTGTTCCCCCAATTTCATGATTGCTAATTGGCTCTCGCTGATCATATCCCATTGTGCTCCTCATGTTGCAGTGTTCTCAATGTCCTCCAGAAGAAATAAGAGCTGATGTTTGCCCCAGTAATCCTGCAGTTCAATGACCACCAGCATAGATTAGTCTCCATCTGCTAAGCAACTGAGCACCTGGAGTAGATTCAGAGGAAAGAAACAATAGCTTGCCATTACACTGGCTCAAGGATTCTAGAAGCACATCTTATCTATGTTCATGTAATTGTTCAGTTGATACAATCTGAGTTCCTTATTGGACTGCTTGTTCAGAGCAGGATGCTGAAATCAGGTTAGATCAGTTCTGAAGATTGGAGATGATTGTAAATCAGACGACAAGCAGTTAATGAGCTTGCCTACAATTCTTCCCATCCAACTTCTACAAGCTGCTAAAAAGCTCTGTGCAAACATTTGTAAGCATTTGTGGATTGCATGAACTTCCTTCCTTTAGGAACCCAACAGATGCTAAGGTGTACTTTGTTGCTGTCATCTACCACAGCAACCGCAAAGAGGGACTTCCAAAAAGAACAACAGCACATACATAATGCTCAAGCAAGTGATTGACATACCAGTTTCTGTGGAATTGTTGGCTCCTATATTTGAACAATGCCGCAGCAGAAGGCTAGAGATGAACTTGGCAGCAGCACACATACATACATGCTCGGGATGATCATGTCCTTCAGTTGAATGCAGCTTGAGGATTGACAAACATGAAGAAGATGTGATCAGTTGCAGTGGCCGGGATCATGTTCTGGGTGTGCAGAGAGAGCCTGCAACACCTGCTGTTCAATGGGTACTTCTGGCGATTCCTCCTCCAGCAGCAGAAACTGCACAGTAAGTAGTACTACTGTGTGCCAGCGGCCACATACAAGTCCAGGAGATGGGATTTTCTCATGTGATGGGAGAATGAGATGACAGAAACTTGTTTTCTGCCTTCATGGACTCCTGGTCCTCTATCAAAAACGTGGGAATACTCATGTCCTTGGAGACTTGCAGGTGGTGGCTATTTTCTGCTGCTGCCACAACAATTCCAAGACTTGTTCCAATCAGGAGAACTTCTTCCTTGGTCTAGTCTCCTGCTGCATTTGCCCTGATGGGGTTATGGTTATGGGCTGCTGGCTGCGTACACGAGTTGCACTTCTTCTTCTTCTCCGGGTTTGTTCAGTACCTCATGAGCTTCCTCATCAGTTGCTGCAGAATTGAAGTTTGCACCACTACTGTTCTCCCCCTCTTGGTGCTGCTGCCTTCTTCTTCCTCCCTGGTCTTGTTCTTTGGCCAAGAATAACACTGATCAAAAGACGACACGAGATCTATCAAGAGCCTTTCTTCATCGCATCATGAGCGCCTTGCATCGTCGTGTCTGGTACAGAAATGCCACTGCTGTCCTCCAGTCGCAACAGCCGCCGGCCTTCTTCTTCTCAAGAACAACGTCGTCGTCCTTTCCTTTGTCCTACAGCTGCCAACAAAACAAACATGCAAAAAATCTTCAGCTTCTGTGAGATCATGTGCTTGCTGCTGGAAGAAGACTGTAAGACTTTCTGCATACTAAAATTCTTCTTCTTCTTCACCAGAAGTCGTCCTGTTCTTCTGCATTCGGACGGACCTCAAGAAGATTTTCGGCTCCTCGACATCATGAGTTCTACTGTTTGCTACAGGGCTCAACTCTAGGACCACGATCATCTCAACTTCGTACTACAACCTCGTACACGATCTGAACCTCCAATGCTTTCTTTTACTAGCAAGAGCTTCTCCCGTACTTCTTCAAACAAAGACTCCATGACTTCACGCCTCCTCTGCACTATAAGAAAATCCTCTCTCTCTCTCTCTCTCTCTCTCTCAGAGGAAAACATCAAAGCAACAAATCCAACGTTCTTCGGTAACAACACCGTCCACGGCCAGACGCATCAGCATATATATAAAGATCACCTCTTCTTCTCCTCCTCCTCCTCCTTCCACTTTTTCAACTGTCGACCTCCCGACAGAGCTCTCCTGGACCTTCACACAGCATAATAGTACTATTACCACCAGAAACCGACCCGCAGCTCAATCGCGCGCCACCAGCATGACCTCCGCCCGGCACAAAAAAAAGAAAAAGAAAAGCAGCAGCTTCTTCCTGGAAACCACAGCAAGAGGAACACAAGAGGATATCACTAGTGACCAGACTCAATCTACCACCAGAACTGAGCGGCACTCAAAAAGCCTGAAAAACAAAAAAAAACAGCAACCGAGCAAAACCAAAGAAGAAAAGAAAAACAAGATGTGGGAGAAGAAAGTTGCTGTAACAGAAGCTGATCAGTAGCAGCAGAAGAAGAAGAAGAAAAAGAAGATCCTAGTACGGGACACTACAATCGTCACTCTGTGGAGCCTGGGGAAAATCCAGAAATCCTAAGTACCTGAAGTATCTGTAGTACTGCGCTCGCTCGCTGGCCTGCGCTCCGTCTCTCCGCCTTTCTCTCGCTCGTTCGCTCGCAGCGCGCGCGCGCACCGAGGAACGAAGACGAAGAGCAGGTGGGGTCTACGCCAGAGGCTTATACTGTATTTTAGTATTATACTCTACCTAGTATACGGTAGCTATATATATCTCTCTCTCTCTCTCTACCGTAGCTTTGTCGGGACGAGGCAACCGGGCTATAACCAACCTACTAGTAAGCTATTTTTAGTAGGGTTGCTACTAGCTACCTAGTTGTCGGAACGCCCGGTTGGGCCTATGCTTCACTCCCATTGGCTGTTCCATGCTCTCTCACTTATCTATCCTTTTTCTTTTTGTATTTATAAACTTTCTCACTTTTTTTTCTTTTTTTTTGGGGGTGGGTTTCTTCATCTTTCACTCGTGTAGGTAGCCCTGTGCCTTTCATCCAGGTGTGAAATGGTAAGCCAACTTTTTGCTTTGTTTTTTTTCCTTACAAAACCATTTTATGTAATTTAAGTGAATTTATATGACAAAAATAACCGAAAATTCTCAATATTTCCTTCACCTTAGCTCCATACATTTTCAAAATCGACCTTTATTAAATCTTACTCACACCAAGAGCTTTTCCAATAAATATCAAGAGTGTGCCCAAATTTCCCTATAATTTTCTTGTTTCGATTTTGATGAATTTTCAACAAAGAAATTTATCAACATTCAATAACTTTTCCACCATAGTTTGAAGCATTATGAAACCAACTCCATGCATGTGGACTCATTGTGATAAACACAAAAAACAAACAAATAACCTTCCTTCATGAATAGATAGAATTATTTTAAAATATGAGATATCAATGATTTATTTATTTATTTTTATTATATTAAAATCATCTATATTTGATCATCAGTTTTGTGGTTTTTTTTAATCAACAAATTTATTTACTTGATCAAATTAAATGACATTATTTTCATTTGATATTATTCTAAACATATTGTTTGGAAATGAAATTATCATTATCTGATATTCAAAATGGTTTGGGTTTAACAAAGGTGATACTTTTATTGTGTAAATTATATGTAAATTGTATATATGAATTGAATCATTTGTCAATTGTATTGAAATTACACAACAAAAGTATCACCTAAAAAATTTGCTAGTTGCAAACAATAGAGAGATCGAAGTCTCCCAAACTCACTAATTGTTAGACTACTATAAAGAGGGTGGAGATTTTGCATCATGTGAACCTTAAGGCTTAGACTGCTATGTGTAAGACAAGCACACAAAAGGGGCATCACAAGTTTTCCATGACCAGAGTGTAGTAGCCATATTGAAGAAGGGTGAGAAGCACTGTTGGTCTGGTATCAGATATATTATATACCCATCTGGTCTAAATAACCCATGTGTTGCAGACTAGGTAAAAGCACACAGGTTACTACAACTATTCATGATGAGTTTTTTTTGGGAGGTGAAAATTTGTCAAATTTCAACCTGAAAATTATGATCTTGACCTATAAAAATGAATTTTTCAGAAAAAGAAAGGCCCAAATCTGCCAAGTTTTAAAGATTTTAAATCATCAGATTTATATGATAAGTTCCAATAGGTAGCCAAAAATATAAAAGGATTCTTGTTTCTTTCAACTTTCATATTTTGTATGTAGTGAAATATGGCTATCATCTGATTTTGTGATGTAGCAATCAGCATGTTCTAACCGGTGACTGGACATTATTACCCTAGGGGAGCACTGAGCTTACAGGTTATGGGACCCAAAAGAGTGTGAGTTATGAGGTTCAGCCAACCAACGACCAGCAACGTGCTAAAAGCACTTAAGGAGGTATGAAAGTGTCAGAAGGCAACAGGATACATAATATAAGTGAGGAACTCTCGTGAAATGGTGTGCTGTCATATTGACAACGAAATTATCGTTACAATCAATTTTAAATCAATGATACACTGATATTAATATAGGTATGTTTAGTGTTATATCAATTAATATAAATATAATGATTATTGATGTAATAATTAACAATTTTCTTACCTTGATATATTTATGAAAATGTGACAAAATAAATATATACCTTACCCTTGGAAGGTGTTAAATCCATGACATGTTTTTTGTGTAGACAGTACAAAAATGTTTTTTTCCCCCTTGTAAGCCCTTGGCTCAATCCATCTTTTCCTCAAACAGATGGATGCTGCCCAAACACACTTTCAATTTTGTTAAGCCTGGTTTGCCCTGGTATTGAACACTTATATGTCCAGAAGACATGTTTAAGAGGACTCCAAAATGTGTTTGGGCAACAACAAGATGTGTCTGAGCAGCACAAGACATGTTGCTAATCTAATGTCTGCACTCCACCCAATTGAATTTTTTTTGGTTTCCCTTTTAACTACCTTACCTGATTGGTAAATATTTCAGACTTATTCTGCTAGGCTAATATATATTTGAGGTCTACCCTTGCACAGGGGAGGGTAGATGATCCAAAGTGAGTAAAAAGAGGGCATATACCAAAACCATTGTCTAGCATATGTGCATTCCATACTTTGTGATGCATGCGGTTAGGATGGATTCGCCCAAATAATGATGACTACTTATTAAATATATTCGCTTTTGGACTTTATTTTTGTTCATTTCATTAATTACCTTGAATAAATTCTTATTGTATGCTCTTGGAACCATGCAAGTGTTTACTATAATTTGTGATTATAGTAATGGCTTGATTATATTTTTAAGGATATTGATTGATTTCATTCTTCTTGTTTTTTTTTGGATAGCATGTGTAAAATTTCACATGATTGTGTTTGCAATTACGCAAGTAAATTATGTTTCTTCAATTCAAAGTGTGCAATACTTGTGTAAATATTTTTATTTGTTCTATGTTTACCCACTTGTACTCACATATGATGTGTAGACAAATGATGAAATATTGATCCTTGCCCTTAATGCATTAACAGGGTAAGTGTTTGTTGCATAGCTTTACCCTTACTTGGATTGATAAGTTTGCACAACATAAAAGCACTTGGAGAAATTTTGTAGTGTATGTGAAGGGCACCTTATATCCATCAATTTCTCGAGGGATATTATGCCTACTCCTCAAAGATGGGAGGGAAATTATGCCTACTTGTAGGTGTAAGAACCCTCTCACTATTGAGGAGTAGGCATAAGAAAACTCTCATGACATACATAGGTTTGATTCATGATAAATTTGGCCTCATGCTTTACGATAGGTAAAGCCCTTGGGGTGGGGAACTTTCCAAAAATACCAGTCAAACTCAGCTGTTGCCTTGTCTTAGGACCCTTATTTTAAAAATGCCCTACCCTAGGACCTTACCCTAGACATATGTACCCTTAGGTACCTGGCTGATATACGTATTTCAAAATTTCATGTTTGCCCTTATCCGTCTGATCTATTGAAGTCCCTATGAGCACCAAAACCTGGCAAGAAGTAAGAAACTCTCTCTCTCTCCCCACCCTTCCTTCAAATGCCTGGTGATCTTGTATGTTTTGGTCCACGATAACCGAAACCCCCTACCAAGTCTCTCCCCTCCTTGCTACCTATTAATTGCAGGTTCATAGAACTCTGTATCTCGAAGTTCATTCACAAATGCATAAATTGAACAATATTGTGCAAAACATAACATGAACTTTCCACCTTATTAAAATGTTGTTGTTGTTGTTTTTTTTTTTCCCCTGCCACATCAATTGCAGTACAATTGCATGAAGGTTTCTGTCCCCTGACCCCAACCAATCCTTCACTTGCACTCCTCCACCCCCCGGCCCCCCAACCCCTTGAAAAGCTCCTATGTAGAAACTTCCCAACAATCATATGTACAGAAGAATGTCCTAATGTCTGTGTCAAGGGAATTTATTTGATGGAAAAATCCCCTTTGACCCACCCCCAGAGAAGAGGCTCTGAAAACCACCCTCCTAGTGTACCTTCGAGAGAACAAAATGGGTACTATCACACACATACACACACACACTTGGGGATTCCGAAGGGAGTGAATGTTTTGGCCGAATGTTTTTAAGCTCGTGTTTGGGTAATAATAATAAGGCCCGTGGTACCACACAGATGGTTTCTTTTTAGTGGAATATATATATATGTGTGACATACATCTGGTTATATATTGTACCAAAAGAATCCATCCATGTGGTACCACAGGTGTTACCTATTATTTTATATATATATTTATACCATACCAAGTTCTTAAAAATGCAACTGACAATATCTGGGCCACTCTCCCCAAGGCCTTCTTGCCATAGGCACGCCCACAAGGTTTTGCCCATTGTGGAGTACATTGAAATAGAATATCGAATATTGTACAACCTTTTTCCTGTATTAGTCTTTACCTATATGATTGAACACCTTCATCCTTAATCATGCATGATTTTAACTGATGTTTGGTTCCATGTTTTTTGGTCCTGAGAAAAAAAAAAAAAAAAAACACAAAAAGGAAACATTTTGCCACTCTAATTTTTTTTCCAGGAAAAATAAAAATAAAAATCAGATCCTTTCCATATGCATGCATGTATCATATTTCTTTTTGGGAGGGAGTGTGAAAGGGGGAGGGCTGGTGGGGGGACATCTTAAGCCAGAGATGATGGACACAGGAGGGTAACTCTCAGGGATAGTGACAAAGATTGTGTGGTTCTATTCCCTCTTTTCCTCTCTCTCTCTCTCTCATCTATTGGGAACCTCACCTCACATGCAAACAATTGTCTCATAGTTGATATCAGTGTTCATCCGATACTTGATACCCAGTATTGGGGCAGGTATTACCTATTGACATTGGTATCCACTTTTGAGCATTCTAGCTAATACTTGTATCAAATCTTTTTCAAATAAATTCATGTCAGCCTCATATTGGGTCTTTTATTAACAGTTTCATACCAGTCTGTTATTGATATGGAATATTTATTTTTAAAAAAAACTTTCATGCCAACCTCTTCTTGGTATCAGGCTTCCAAGGCTGATTATTGTCTGGTATGTGACATGTATATTTTGGATGTAAAAATGAGAATACCTCAATTCTCCTACCAGGTACGTATTGGTATGAGACTGGTATTACCTCATGTCCCCTACCAGGCAGGACTCACATGAGGCCGTTATGCCTTAGATTATACGAGTCTGCTCAGTTCTTTGATTCCAGTACCAGTCTGTATACCAGGGGTTCAGCCTGGTACACCCACAAGACCCGTTGATACTTTGTAGTCACTTATTTAGTCAGCTTTCTGGCCAAGCATTGTCGGCCCATCTCTTGGCTGGTGGGACGGAAATTGCTTGTAAAAAAACCAGGAAAGAAAACCATTAGGATTGGCAGAGGCCATGCATACATTTAACCCTTTAAAGGTGGGCCATATGTTTGTCATCATCATCGATCGTCATCATTCATAGCCTAGGGAGAAGGCGTTTTTCAGACACTATTTGTAAGCCTTTATTTCTCATGTTGTTATAAATGCAATTTTTTTCTTATTTTTTACTGAAATGGGAAAAAAATAAAATTCCAATAAAAATACAAGAATCTTGTATAAGACTATCCCTCTATTGTTGTTGTTTGTTGTCGTCCCTTGTTGTTTGTCACATAGTCACTAGTAACAAATTCCAAATCAATCTAAGACTAGGACAAACCATGAGACATCATCCTTTCTCATCAGGATGCTGCATTTCCAGCCGAGAAAATTGGGTATTATAGAGCATGTTGGGTACAGGCCATTGTGCATGGTGAGGTGCATATGAGGAATTTGTGCAAGCTAGGGCCAGGTGAGCTTTCAAACAGGCAACAAAATGGGCACAATGGGAAAAATGTACCCTGCACACTCCCCGTGGAATTACATAATGGTCATATGGATTCATACATTGGTCGTGTGGATTTACATGATAGTCATGTAGCCCAAGTTAGATCAGGTACTTCCAAGAAGACCCTCCATTATTATGTCTTGTAAGGGGACTAAAAAGATGCAAAAAATGTCACATGAAATTACCTTTTTTGAAAAATTCATGTGACATTTTTTTCTTTTCTTTTTCCACTTGGTGGTGGTCAAAAATAGTAGTAGGCAGTTATATAGTGTGTTGGCTGGTACATTAACAACGCCCGTATTTTGAGGGATCTCCCCCAACAGAAGAACCCTAGGGTGTTATGCCGAGGGAGCTCCCCCAATTTTATATGTTCTCATGTTCCCATGGAAATATTTCTTTTCTATGAAATAGGAAAGAAATGAGGAAATGAAAAGAGAGTTGTTTACGTAAGGGGAGGGACATGCCCTTCTAGGTGGACCCTCAAGTGTGAGGGCTTGCTTTGTTAGGGCCCAAGTTCAAACCACCGCGGGGTGGCTTTCACAACGGCTTGGATTATGAGTCTAAGTGTTGGGCTAGGTTCGACTCCCGGTTTGACAGACTCACAAAGTTGCATAGGTGTCGACAAGTGAGCATTTTGGGAAAGGGGCCTAAGGCCAACAATGCACTAAATCCTCAAACTAAACAAAGTCTATGGTTAGGCTGAAAAACGAAAGATGGTAATCCCAAGCGACAAGGCCATGGACCAAATGTGTGATTTTCCATGTGCAAGTAACATAGGTGTTTAGGAAAGCACAAGAATGAAACAAAAGTGATGGTGGAACAACACCAAAGCATATTCGGATGTGATAGGTGGTATCAAAATATGCTTCTAAGGTTGATTGAAAAATCTTCTAAGGCATTTGAAGGAGATGAACAGTTCAAGGCAAATGGCCTCAAACAAACGGATACCTGGCACAATGGCTATGGTATAACCCAAAGCTAAGAAAAAATATAAAACTAAAAAGGAGAAAGAGAAGGATGATACCATAAAAGAGTTGATGATAATAGTTCAAACCATGGTGGGTGAGGAGCTTCTTGACAAAGAGGCCAAAATCTAAGAGGCTTGGAGGAGGAAGCAACAAAGCCTCCTCCATGAAAAACTAAAAAAAAGAAGGCAAGGAAAGATGAGGTAGGCATGAGCAAAGTCGAGGTCTGTGAAAGAACACCTTCCCTTGTCAAGTGAAGAAAAGGAGAAGACAAGGTGAGTGTGGGCTTATCGACAAAAACTCCCATGGCTCCCAAGAAAAATAAAGGGAAGGAAAAAGTTCATGAACCAATTGTGGAATCCCTTGAGCACATTGACTTTCACTCTTCTTCTTTTCTTCTGAGTCAAATGGGGATGTGCATTCCTTGATTATCCCTTTAAATGGGCTAAGGAGAGGAAAAATAAGCAAGCAAACCTTGGAGCGCCTAGTTGTGGACAAATCTTTTGAGAAGTGGAAGGAGGAGGTTCCAAAGGTGCAAAAATCATCCAAGGAGTATTTTGCTCTTATGGATGCCTTCCATGTGTTTGTGGTCCAACAAGGGGAAGCCACAACCCAAAACTAGGAATTAGCCAAGTTGATGAGTTGCATTGTGGAAGGTTTGGGTGCCATCAACAATGCCCCAAGTAGAGGTTTTTCCAAGGCAACCATCAAGGCAAGGCTGCCAAACTCCTTTGCGAGGAAGGAGACCAAAACCAAACAAGTGTGGCCATGGTTGCACTAAGTAAAGGTGTATATGGAAACACAGCACCTCGAATTGAAACTAATAAGGAGTGGATTCATTTCATTTAGACCTTGTTGAAGGAACACACGTGGGAATGGTGGATATCCCAAAAGCAAGAAACATTTGACCTATTCAAAACCTTCACGTGGGAGGAGTTCAAATTGCGGTTGGATGGGAGGTTCATGCTACACCACCTTGTGTTTCAAGATGGGACGGAGCTTTTGGAGCTCACCCAATGGGACAATAAGGGCTCATGGCCGCCTATGTCTAAGTCACATGTTGACTATGGTCCCCCTTAAATATGACTATGCTTTGAAGTTCATCTCCTTGCACGGACTCAAACCCTAGGTGTGGAAGATAATCTATTAAAGGATTGACATTGTGGAGATTTGACAAGGGTTGATGAAGATGATGGAATGAATGGAAGATGAAACTCTAACACATCCCAAGGGTGAAATCGGAAGCAAAATCACCCAAAAAAACCAATCTAACCCAAGAAGTGGAAGCAAGGGTTGTAATAAACATAAGTGTGCCAAGGAAAACTTCTACTTTCAAACAACAAGGAGAAGCTAGTAATGAACAAAGAGTTGATGTTCAAGAAAGCAAAGTGGGACCTGGTTAAGGTCAAATTTTTCAATTGTGACAACAATGGATATTTGGCAAAAGACTACTTTAAACCACTTCGGGTAAGTGACTACATTGCCCAAGGTAAGTTGATTTTCCAACAAAGTTTCATGACCAAAATAGGGGCCCACAAAAGCGAAGCCTCTAACTTATTAAAATTGAACTGTAAGATAAATGACAAAATTGTGGATTATTTATTGGATTTCAAATTAACAAATTTGTTCATGACTCCATAGGTGCTGGAACAACTTGGAGTCAAAACTGAATTAGTGGTAGGCCCCATCACGGTGCAATTGTAGTGCTAGGAATCAAATTATTTTGCAAAGGAGTTCAATTATTTGAGAACTTCACCCTATGTGATTTAAATAATTCTAATGTAATTATAGGAAACAGATTTTTTGATGCCTACAAAATAAACATCCTCCACGATAGAGGTAAATTGAAAGTCCATGCCAATAATGGTTATAAATTAATGAACTTAGATGTGGATTATAATTTGGCATTAGTAAAAATGGGAAATTTGGTTGTTTTAACTAGTGAGTTGGAATCGCTTAATTTTCTGATTTTCATCTCATTGGAAGTATCCTAAAGGGAACCTAAACCATAAAGGGCAAAGCAACTTCTTGCTTGTATTTTGAATTCACGCAATAAATTTTCAAAGGTTTTAACATATTAACCCCCCAATGCCCTTCCACCTTGTAGAAAGGTTGACCATAAGATACAAGTGGTGCTTGGAGTAGCCCCATTGTCAAAGGAACCTTATAGGTTAAACCAAAAGGAACTGAAAAGACCTTTTAAAATAATTAAATGACCTCTTCAATCAAGGTACATCTAGCAAAACAAGTCACCCTATGGGGCACCTGTCTTGTTTGTGGATAAAAAAGATGGCAAGTTGAGAATGTGTATTGACTGATGTGCCTTGAATAAAATAACAATAAAGAAACAACTATCCACTACCCTATATTGATGATCTATTAGATAAACTCAATGGGGCAAACTACTTTATTATAATTGATCTCAAATCAAGGTACTATGAAATTTGCATTGGGATGAAAATGTGGAAAAGATGGTAATGAGAACCATGTATGGCTTGTATGAGTTCCTAATGATGCCATTCAAGTTGTGTAATGTTTCATCAATGTTCACGACCTTCATGAATTCCATTTTTCATGAAAGGTTGGATGAATTCGTGATCATTAATATTGATGATATTTTGGTGTATTCTAAGACAACAAAAGAACATGCAAAACACTTGAAATATATTTTGAGTAAACTCCATGAAAACAAACTTTTTGTTAATTGGACAAAAAGTGAATTCACCCGGAAGGAGATGGACTTCATGGGGCATATCTTGTCATGGGAAGGGGTGAGACATGGCCCTAAGAAGTTGGAAGCCATAAGGTATTGGAAAAGGTTAATCATAGTCAAAGACATACAATCCTTCTTAAGCATGGTTAACTTCTACCAAAAGTTTATAGAAAGTTTTTCTCAATTGGTGAAGCCATTTTCAGATCTCCTTAAAGAAAAATTATGTCGAATGGAAGGAACAACAACAAAGAGCATTTGAAGACTTAAAAGATAAGCTTTCATTTGCCCTTGTGTTGAGATTCTCGACCTTCATGAAACCATTTGAAATTCACACCAATGTGAATGACTTTGCTATCGATGGGGTGTTCATGCAATATGGACACCCGATTGCATTTAATAGCAATAAGTTTTGTGGGGCACAACTATGATGGCCAATTCATGAGAATGGGTTGTATGTTGTCATGTGTTGCCTGAAGGCATGGTGACAATATATGGGGACACATAAGACCAAGGATTTCATGGATAACGTTTCTTTATGGTATTTTGAAACATAGCCAAGGGTCTCAATGGAACAACTAAGGTGGCATGATACCTTGGCATTGTTAGACGTAGAGTTGATCCACACACCAGGACGGGATAATGTGGTCCCTGATGCACTAAGTAGGAAGGAGGAATTCCAAGTGGATGAACCTTTGATGAAGACCCAGGCATTATAGGGCCATCTTCTAGGGTGAAAATAACATGGAACAAAAGATAAAGGAAGTTTACATGCAAAATCCATTCATTCAACACCAATTTAAAAAGTTGCATGAACAAAAAAAGGTGGAAGGCATCACCTTAAAAGAAGGGTTGCATAGATGGAAATAGTCCCGAATCTATGTGTTAGCAAGGAAGTTGCGCATGAAAATCATGCAAGAAGAGCATGATGCGCCCATGGCAGGGCACTATGGCGTAACCACAAGAATGGTTGTAAGAAAAAAATTATATTGGCCTGAAATGAAGTAGGATGTAGAGAATTTTGTGTGCACTTGTGTTAAATGCCAAAACACAAAATTCATATACAAAAAGAAGTATGGGTTGTATAGACTTCTATCGATCCCAAACAAGCCATGGGAAAATGTTTCCATGGACTTCATGACCCAACTGTTCAAATGCAATGGAATGGATGCCATCTTCTTGGTAGTTGATCAATTTTCCAAGTTGGCAAAAATGGTTCCAACTAAGATGATCGTAACAACTTTTGACTTAGTGAAGTTGTTTTTTGATATGTGGGTCAAGCATCACAAGATGACATAATTTATCGTAAATGATAAGGATGTCAAGTTTATAACAAGTTTTTGGAAACATTTGTTTTGGAAGGTGGGGATGAAATTGTTATCTAATACAGTGTCTCACCCACAAATTGATGGCCAAATGAAATGGGTCAATGGGGTGTTAAACCAATACCTCAAAAATTATGTGAATGCCAATCAAAAAAATTAGGGTGAACATTTAGGCATGGTGGAATTTTACTATAACTGCACAACACATTCGGCAACAAATATGTCTCCTTTTAATTTAACACTAGGAAAGGAAGCTAGGAAGCCGATGGACTTAGCCATTCCCATTTGACAAATATATCACTCTAAGGAAATTGTGGAGATGGTCAAGGGGTGTGAAGAAAAATACACCCAAGCCAAAAAACTCTTGGAGCAAACTCAAAAATCATATGAGAAGCATACCAATAAAACACAAAGGCATGTTGAATTTGAGGTTGGGCAACATGTGTGGCTGAACGTCCAAGATTTTAAGATGTTCAATGGGCTAGCCCCATCCTTCATTGTCAAGCATATAAGATTTTATGATATTTTAAACAAGCTACATCTCGATGTGTGCACCTTGAAGTTGCCATCTAATTTTGTGGCACATCCAACCTTCCACGTTTTGAAACTTAAATTGTTTTTATGTGATGAACAAAGACCAAACCAGAAGCAAAGGGTGTGATCGAAAGTTGATGCCGTTGAACATAGGCTAGCCGCCAAAATTGAAAACATACTCCATGTAAGGTAAACACACCTTAGAAGCAAGGAATATTTAGTTAAATATAAAGGTTGTCATCATAAGGAGGCAATGTGGATGAAACCTATTTATCTGGACCACTTGCCAAAAATGATAAACAAGTTCAAATAGGACAAGGGTCATGAACTTGAAGTGAAAAGGACTTGGGAAGAAAAAAAGAAACCCAACTATAAATGGCCTAATTGTTGATGAGGGCATCAACCTTCAAAGTGGGGGAAACACCCACAAAATTGATTACTTTCATCAAACAAGGGTTAAAGGTTTTCGTGAACATGGTCGATTGTGAAAAGGCTAAGGTTCATCGAGAGGAAATGACTCGGATAAGCAAAGGATGGCAATCAATGGAAATGGACTTGGAGTTGAACTCGAATTGAAAAATTCCAAGGTTCGATCAAGTGAGATTGGGGTGGTGGTGCATGTAAATAAAGTGGCACGTCCCTAAGTGGATAAATTAGATTACTTGCGTATGAACTTACAAATCATGTCCTGCTTGGGTAAGTAAAAGAGATTTGGACCGTAAAACCCAATCCAACACCATTTACTGGCATGTTTGTAATCCTTGTCTAGTGTGGTGGTCAGACCTCCTAAGCTAAAACTCGAAATGGATTCCAAAAATGAAGAAGATATGGACGAATGAAGGGGATTTGGAAAAGACGCCAAGCGAACACATTGGGTGAAAACAAAATACACATATGGTAAAACCTTTTATGTTGAGAACACAAATACATAGTGTGAATGGGCTTTGTCAATTAGGAAATAACTAATCCAAAAAGGGGTTGAAAGAGAAGTTGACAGAAATGTCGAAGGCGATCATCTTGGAAACTGCATAGGTGTTAGCGAATGAGGGTTCAAAGAAGGGGGCCTAAAACATTGGTTTTGGCGCACTAAGTCCTTGAACTAGACAAAGTCTGTGATTAGGCTAGAAAATAGGAAATGGTAATCTTGGGTAACAAGGCCTTGGATCACTTGGGAAGTCCGCAACGGATTTTAGTCCCACCCATTTAAAAGTTGAAAATAGCCCAAGGTTGCAAAGTAAGTATGAATGCCAAAGCTTCATCAATTGCATGGTTTTCCATGTGCAATTAACATAAGTGTTTAGGAAAGCACAAGAACAAAATGGAGGCGATAGTGAAATGACACCAAAACATATTCAAGTGCAATAGGGAGCTTCTTGTGCTTGTGTGTTCTCTTGAGGTTTGGGAACACTCTTGAGCCAATGCCCTTGGGTGCCCCTCCTGCAGGAGAACACACTTATATGGGAACCTCCCTACAACTTAACGCCAAACCAAGCAAACAATTGTCTGAAAAAGTGAGAGTTAATTAAGTAGTCATTTTGAAAATTTAATGGGATGGGCACAATTTCAGTTTTTCTGGCAAAAGTTAGCATGCAAAAAGAAATATTTAGTCATGCACACCACACAAGCAGGCTTTTTGTTACTGTAAATGCAGACAATGTCTAAAATTGTATTGTGACAGCCACAATACAATTTTGGGCACATGGGGTAGAGCAGATTGGTGTCACTTGCTTGGAAAAAAGTTCCAAACCCAACGATCGAGAACGACCGTCGTGACAACTAGATAACTACGTGGGTCAAGACTCAACAACCCAAAATGTATTTTTAAACTGGGTAAAGTGACACTGAAATTTGTTTCCTAGTTTCAGTTTTTGGCTGACCAGGGCAAGGTGGAAGCATCAAGGTACATGCCCATTGAATTTGCACACAGGCTTTTCGTTGAAGTAAAGGACAAAACAAGCTAACTTGTTATTGTAGCACAACCGATTTGGCAAATTTGGGGGATCAGCATCACTTGATTGGGAAATCTAAACATGACACAGTGCTAACAAAAACCCGAACACAAACCCAGATCCCTCTTTTGCAAACAAAATGCAGGATCCTCCACATCATTTGATTGACAAATTTTGAAGCATCAAATGCCAGGTACTTAGCCAGATGACTCACCTCGACCTCTCATCTCTCTTCTCTCCTGACAACAAATTCTTCATTGTGGGGTCCCACTACTTAACCCTTGCACAAAAGCCTATGCTAGTTGTTATGCATTCAAGGCTAGAGTGAGTCAGTGTTATTCTGGTGTAACTTATATGGCAGTGTTGCACAGGTACCATGCTCCAACCCTAGTATATAGAGTGATGATGGCCATGGTATCAAAGAACTGATTCGACTGGTATGATCTGAGGCAATACGAGCCTCTTACCAGTATCTGCCTAGTAGGGACTTGGTTATATTGTCTTCTTTTTTTATTTGTAATAGTGTTTAAAGATTGATAACCTATGTAGATGATAATCAAGTCATCCAGGTAGGTTATTAGATTTTGAAAATTTAATACCAAGCTGGTCGGCAATTGACAACAAGCTTGATAACCATGTCAAAAACTTAATAACCAGTCAACACCAGTAAACTCAACCATTGGAAGCCTGACTATGAATCAATTATCTACAAACTCCAATCGAGTTTGACATCCGGGCTTATTTTTCTGTGACCACACCCCAGCTGTAAAATTGGAGTAATTGAGAGGACACCAGTTGGAACTTCTTCAGAGTGTCATTGAAATCAATCCAGAAGAGCTCATGATCATCAGACTCCAGAGCTACAGTCTTATAAGCACACACATACACACATACATACATACAAATAACCATCTGGGAGAAGAGGCCATGATCACCAGACTCTAGAGCTCAACTGTCAAATAATTTCTTCCCAGACTTTCATGATAGTTTGTTTCTGTTCACAAGTATTTATGACCCACACCCCAGAGAGTGCACAACATGGGAATAGATTTGAGACTTGATATGAGGATCTTAATATCCTCTCTCAGATTTTGTTCTTTCTCATGAACTATTGCTTAGTTTAAAGGGTTCTGAGTCCCTGACTTCTTTGCATTATGTCACCCACATGTGTTCTTTTTTGGCTACATTTAGCCAAATTTCAACTTTGTGGAGTTGACAGGCTACAATAGTACAATTCGCTAGATTTCCACAACAGGTTTCAGCAGATTGGCCCCCTGCCCAAAATAAATAAATAAATAAATAAAACTTTCATATCTGGTCTATAGCCAAAATTTTCCAAACTTCTTGGCTACATCAGAAGATTGGGAAAACAACTCCCTTTGGGGGGAGAGGGGTGGGGGCATATCCAAATTTAAGGTTTTATTTATTTTTTTGGGTGATGTAGTGTGGAGTTTGATCATCCGAAAGACAATGTTGCAAAATTTTGGCTAAAAGCATAATCTCAAAATAAAAAACATTTTAAGTATCCTTCTACATTGTTGGCTATCTGCTGGAACTTGGAACCTGATATAAAATCCAGTGATTATTCTATTTTTAAAAACTTCATATTTGGCACACCCAAATGAAACCACACACACACACACATTTTGTACTAGTTTTTCATCTGACAGAAATTCCCCTCGAATATCTTTAAACATTTTCTATAAATTAAAAACTGAGATTCCCCAAACTAATAGAAAGCACCCGAAACTCTGCTAAAGCTTTTCTAAGTAAATTGTAGCTCTAGTAATAATAATAATAAGTTACAGTATGTTTAGCTGACCCATATCCTGAGTCTATTTTCCAAAGAAGAGAAATGACTGCCTGACAAAGTCAAGCATGCAACTCTCATGCTATAACCTTGATTGCCCTTTAACATTAGGTTACTAGGTACTGTTGAAGATTTTGCACGAGAAGCAGCAGTACTACTTATTTCAATCTGTTTGGCAAAAGATCCTCAAACTCATTCTTTAACCTGTTCATCAATCCATGCTCTGCACCAAATTTTTTGCATATCATATTTAATTACTGGACCCACCAGCTTGTTTTGTTCATTCAGCTGCATTGCCAGGAGTGGAGTGTGCAGCAGCGAGCAGAGACTGCGTGCACCCCGGACTGGAGGAGACTGGCGACCAAAATTGGCACAGGACGCATGCACTCTGCTATCTTCCTTCATCCTGGATTCAGTTCTTTTAGGTCTCTGTTCAAGTAAATTGTAAATATCCATGTTGTTGAGTAGTTATCTGATTTTAATTTTTTTCAATATAGCCCCTGGTTCCGGTTTCTAAAGGACTTTGGAAGGACCCCTGGTTCCAGTTTCGGACTTTGAATGTTTTCAGAATTAAAGAAGAAGCTGTGATTCTGGGTTGCTTCAGAATTTTCATAATCGGAAAACCCTGGCCTGCTGGCCCCCGCACAACTACACTAATTTGGGTGGTGCTGTCTAAAGTTTTGAAAACCTTAATTTCCCTCTCACCGCTGCTGCACGAGTAGTGAAAATTTCAATTTTGACCAGCGTTGACAAAGAGTGTTGCGCCTTCCATGGGCTTTGTCACTTGTCCATCTTCATCCTGTGTTTCAGCATTTTATGATTCTTCATCCGTTGGTGGACATGGTGGGCATCATCTTTGTTCTTCACGCTGGGTAAAAGTCCTTAGAGGAGGGCTGAGTGGAAACATGGGACCCACCTCACGCAGGCCCTCTCAGTTCTGCAAAGCACTCCTCCTAGGGCTTTACCCTATAACAAACAAGGGATGTGTCACACTGTGGCCTTGTGATTTGCATTGAAAAGTATCTCAAGGCAATAAGAAGACTTATGGAAACTCAAAATATTTCACCATGCAAAAATATAACCTCCAAAAAATCTTCTAAAAGAAACCAAAATCCTTCAAGATATTATAACTCTATGACTAATCTCAATTCTCAACACAAGCCAAAATATCATCTTTCAAAAATCCTCATATAAAAATAGGCCTATTAATTACCTAGGGGGAAAAATCCCTTAAGCTACAATACTCTATAATGAATCTAAACACAATATCCTTGCCTTGGTAGGCAAGGCCAACAAACAACCACTAATTCCTGTTTTTTCCAAAATGGCTGAAAGAACCCACAGTTCTCACCAAATAACCAGGCTGAAAGAACCAGCAGTTTTATAGACAGTTATTGAATGGGGTTTAAAAACACCAGTGTTCACGTTTCTCTCAATCCAGCAGCTCCTCTTTCCTTAAAAGAATCCCTTATTTAATCCATTTAAGCACAAGAAACTTGAAAACCCCTTTTTTTTAATGGTTTTCAAGTTTCTCTCAATCCTATGCTCCTCTTTCCTTCAAAGAAAAACTCGAGCAACCAAGTTGACACTTCTTTACTGTTTGCAAAACTTATCATCACAAAGAGAACTTGGGACAAAATTCCTACGCACATTTGGAAGGTCCCTTACACATGATTGTCCCCTCTAGAAAAGAGGAGGGATATTATGCTCACTCCTTAAGAGTGAGAATAACATCCTGATCTACATATGTATGTTCACACATAAGGTAAAGCCCTAGGATTGGGGCTTTATCAGCAATTAGAGACCCTGAGACAAGAGCCAAGGGAGTCTTGAATTTTTGTAAAGACCCCTGCCTATCTGTTAGCTTTACAGCGTGAAAACTGTCATTGGTTTTTTTTTTGTTTTTTTTCCTGTGATATCTGAAGGGTACCTGCCAGATACCCATCAAGTACACAAGGAATTTAAGGTTTTTTTTTTTTTTGACAAGCTTTAAGAAAAGTGTAATGCCCACATTCACAAGCATTATGCTGTTTGTAAAGCCATCAGCTTTTGGATGAATTCAACTATGGCATCACCACCTGGTATTTTGAGAATGCAGCCGCCCTGAGGGTTTACCCTACATCAAAACCCATCTCTTTTGGTGTGAGCCAGCTTTCAGCTTTATCAGTGAGGCATTGTGTGTGTTTTTTTATTAAAAGAGGAACTTGCCACAAGGGGAATAAATAAATAAATTTAATGTAAACATGGCCATCAGAGAAAGCAGCTTTCCAATCTTTGCCTGCATTGCCTTCATGCTTGTTGGGAGTAGATGCTATACAATCAACCCACATACACACCTGATTGATTACACCTTATTTTTTGTCAGGTCCACTTGTAGCTTTCTTCCAAAGTTGCAGACCATAGCAATAGCCTAGTAGTTCAGTATTTTTGGTTTGATTGCCTGCCTGTGCAAATCAAAGATTGGAGAGAAAGTGAAGGAAAATGTTAAATGGGCACTAAGACTGTAAATGCAGTCAGTACAAAAGTACTACTGCTGCAAAATTTTCCCCCAATCTGCCCTTTGCCCCATTCATATTTTCTACCCAAAAACAATTGGGTGATACTTGGGCACGTTTTGCACTCATAACCTTCCATGTTATGAATGTTCCAAAGGGCACATAACATGCTCAATAACATGTTACATACCCTAAAATACCCATAACATGTCCAAAACATGCATAACATAGACCCAAAAGGTGAAGGTAAAATCAAACTGGGCAGAGGGCAGACTGAGAAAAAAAATCGCAGGAGTACCTTTTTGTACTGATTGCATTTACAATCTTAGGCCGATTTAACATCTTCCAGAAAGTGAATGGCTTTTTTTTTGCCCTTTTTTTTTTTTTTTTTTGTTAGTGGAGGAAAGAGATTGGGGAAAAGAGAAATTAAATAAGTCAGTTCACATTTGCTTATTGTGTGGTATAAGTAGTGTTGTGTGTCCTCCATAGGATGTAAAAACCTCTGAAGAAATTCTTACTGTGTAGTCGGATGAGCACTTCCAATGTGTACAATCCTGCGAGGTATTTCGGAAAATGAAACGCTCGCTCTTTATGGGCGTTTCGTTTTCTGAAATGTCCTGCATTGTATTATACCCTTTCTTTTTCCCTTGTGATACCCGGCTAGTATCCTCCAAGTATCTGACAGGTATCACAGACTTTTTTTAAACAATTAAATCAATGAAAACCTGTCAATTTTTATGGCGTGCAAATGCCCCAACCCTTGGGCATTGCTCTACAGTTACTACTACTAAGTTAGAGCAGCTACACCAGTGGAAGCAGAAAAATGGCCTCTAAAATTACTTTAGATGAATTATTATTACCTTTAGATAACATGAAACTGGCTTTGGACTTGTAAATATGCACAAAAATATTGATTTTTTTGCAGGTGAAATTTCAGAAAATGTCCAATTGCTAATTTTCAAAATGGCACAACAAACTGTTTCTTGGGGTTTAAAGTCACCAAATTTCCAAATAAAATTTTCAAATATTGAATACTCACCAAGATTTTCTACTAAGTGCCATTGAGTAGCCAAAAAGATAGAAGGATATATATATTTTTTTACTCATCATTTTGTTAAGACAAATTTGGCTAAATTGGCTTACACATGATCACCACTTGAGTTATATCACAAAATTGGAATAAAAAAACATAGCACATGATCTTTAAAGAGGTCAATAATAGAAAATGATTGCATTTGATTTAGCCTGGCCATAAGGGTTGGCCCAAAATGTCAGCATTTCAACAGACTCTCACTTTATATCATCCAATTTTTCATGTTAATGGGTGGGGATGAGGAAATAGTTTGCATCATATGTTGGATATGGTAAAGAGTAATAGAGGTCCAAACTCCAAACAAGGGGTGTGAATGGAGATGCTGTTGCACTTATTAGAGCAGCAAGATATTTTATTTTGACCTTCAACAATAAACCTCACATACAAAATGGTTGCTGTACTTTTTCCCATGCCTCACTCATAAACATGAAACTGGGACTCTAAAGGTAAGAGACTACTAATAGCAAACCACTTGGACCAATCATTAGTAGATGCATGGAGTTTTTTTGGGGAGAATTTTGGCACCGTGGCCCAAAGGAAAAAAAAAAACCCCAGTGCCAATTGTAAAAGTCACCATATTTTGAGGGAAAGAAGTCACATGTTGCCATATTTAGACAATGAGTTCCTATTTGGTAGCCAAAACTAGGCAGCACTCTTTTTAAAATTTACTTTATTGTCTGACTGACCTCTAGCCAAATTTGGCTCCTTCCTTTTGTGGATGATTGCCAGTCCACCTACTTGACAAAACTGAAAAAACATAAACCCCCCAAGTCAATGAGTAGGTATTAGACTATGCTTTACCTTCAGCCAGCCAGAGAGAGCATCTTCTGAATGAATGTTGACCCAAATTGCATAATATTTACTGTTCTTCATCTAAATCCTATTGTGTAGTGTGCAGGTATGAATGCTCTAACAACAGCTCCACATAGAAAAGCATATATAAAGATTTTTTTTGGATGAAGTTCATGTTTTATATAGTGTGAAACTAAGTTTGGACTTGAAAATACACAGATGATTGATTAAGGGCTCTCCAAAAAAGGCCATTACAGAAATTTTGATTCATTTTTGTTAGTATAAATTGGACTAATTTTGCTAAATTTTTGGAAAAATTTGCCAAATTTTTTTAATCATAAAATTGAGAAAATAAAAACATGGCTTATATGCATATATATTTCAAGGTTTAGGGTTTAGACATAGAATGATTCTTTCATCCATGCTTGCTAACAATTCTGCCCTTTTTAATTTTTATATTTTTACTGTCATTCTCTAATCCTGATTCATGTGTTTCTTAACCTTTCCGTCTTGAAATCTGTTACATTTCAAAACTCTAGACAAGTAATTACTTTTATTTGTGCAATAGACTTGCAAAACAAAAAGGTGTGTAATAGTTGAAAAACTGGGGATAACCCCACACTCTAATTACTACACAAGAAAATAGAGTTTAATGTTTATCAAGTAAAGATTGAGCACTAAAATACAAATTAATCTATGGAAAAAAAAAGGGGGCTCAAATGATCAAATGTCAAACTAAAAGTTCAAAGTTTAACACTCCTCCAAAGGGACTACTAATGTGTAATTAAACCAAATTTGTGCCAAAATCTGCCCTTTGGCTTTTACATTCCAAATTTCCCAATACAATATTGAACAATAAGCCAGTTTCACACATATCTTGTAATGGAATGAAATCATGAATATGCATATTTATGTTAAATGTTATTTTCTTATTTTGCTTACATTTAATCAGAAAGATTTATTCAGTGATGCCACTACACAAAAACCTATACAAATCTTTAGTAATTCAGATTTATCTCTATTTTTAAAATTTTGGGCAAACATCAAAATGAGTTTTACAATTCAATTCATTAGTGGGTGTTCAAGTCATTGGGCACATGAAGAACCAATTGGTAATACATTAGTGGCACAATACCTTCAAGTGTTGTTTGTACATCTTATACTATTTATCCATAATTGAATAGGACGACCATTTTTTGAATTTTTTCTCAACTTTGTGATGTAGCAAAAGTGACAATTGTCCATAACATGAGTTAGCTAGATTTGCTACATACTAAATATGAAAGTAGAAAAAAAGTAAAATCTTTCTGTATTCTTGGCTACTTAATGGAACTTATTATAAAAATCTATGAAACTTGACTACCTTTGATCTTTTTTGGGTTATTCAACCCTCCATCTTATGTGAATAATAAGTCTGCCAAATGACATGTAAGTTGAATGAATGAGCATGTGGGTAGGCTGTAATTGAAAACTATGAGAACCAATGTTATGTGGGTTAAGACAGCTAAGACTTGGAAAGGATGGTGGGTGATATGTGAGTCATTGGAAGATGGAATGTTTAAATTAAGGATCAGCAATGAATGAAAATGGAGATAGTTGAAAAACATGAAATTTAGGAAGGTAAATATCATATGATATGTGGGTCAAGGAAAATGGAAAATTCGAAAAAGTTGGATGCAAAAAAGAAAAAGAAATGATGAAAATGAAGCTAGTTAAAGACAGAGTGTGTTTTGGAAAGAGAAAAATTGGATAGTTATTAAGATGTTGGTCAAGAAGATGGAAAATAATGGAAAATTGAGTCAATGAAAAAAGACAATGGGTCAAAGTCGAACAAGCTATGAAAGATTGAATTTAATAAATTTAAACAACAATCCATATGGATTGGACCTTGAAACATAAATAGAAAAATATAAATGCTGAAATTTGGGGGAAATACTAATAGAAATGAGGATTTGAGAAAACAAAGTTAACAAATGAAAAGAATTCAAATGTGTGAAAAGAGAAATGAATGAAAACATAGGCATGGAACAATGAAAATCGAGTGATGTATGAAAACCTTTGTCATGTGTATGTATTAATGGTTAAACTTATTCATAGTTGAAGGAAAACTCAGCAGCAACAAGAAGTTAACTAGCCTAGTTTGATCATAAAGCAAGACGAGATTAAAAATATTGAGAGAACTCTCTATTTCATCAAAAGTGTTTTGTGTTTACGAAACTTCTGAGATTTTATTTTTTTGTTAATTTGCAATCCAGATTTTTCATAATAAATCTTGTTTAGTGGGCAATGGGTAATCAATCCCAAAGTGGGCAAATGGGCAAATGCATGCCCAAAACTTTGTGTTGGAGAAGACTGAGCTACATTTAACTTGTTGCACTTGTCTGGTAGTGGGTCCACTATTCATGGAGTTCTGTACCAAATCCTTAAGTTTAGATTCACCCAAACATTTATAGATTCAAGATTGCAAATACTCTGACAGAAAATCTTCCTTATGAATTGTGCTCCAGACTCCTCCAGAGTCCACAATGTCAGTACACTCTGCCTAGGATGCTAGGCTAAATTAAATAATAAGATCCCAATCTTCCTGTAACATTTGTGGTTTCTTTGCTTTTTCTTTTGTCCCATAGTGGCCTCTGCTGTTCTTTTATTGAACCTTTAATACCATGTTGATTGATCGATTGAATGAATGAAGAAATGAATGAATGATCCTTTCTTCATCCATATTAGGGTCTGAATGAAACTCCAAAACGAACGCATAGGGTGTAAGGTTTAATAGTTTGTTCATTTGGTGTTCCATTCAGTGTTGGCGTGGGTTTTTTAGGGTTTACTGCATCTAAACCCTAAACTCCCACCAGCCCTTACACTCTTCCTGTTTCAAGGGTTTAAGGTTTAGGGCTCAAAATGAGGGGATAGGGAGGGGGATCCTCATTTTCAGACACTTGTATCTTAGGGCCTTCACCAGGGGGTAAAAGAACTGCATAAACTTTATGCCAAGAGGCACATTATGAACTATATTGGCCCACCATGTAAGGTGCTATGTTTGGTTAATAAGTTTTTTTGGCAAGGTCTTTACAAGCCACTTTTGTAGTCGGATTCAGGAAACGTGCATAAAAACAAGCATTACGGTGGGGGCTTTGGGTGATGACGGGGTCAGGAAAAGTATCAGAGTTGGAGCCAATCATGTCCCTGGGGATATGTGCTTTCAAGTCCCGTAAGTCGAGCATGACATCATGGGCTTTTCATGCGAAGTTTTCATGGGGGGGAGTTTTGGGGTTTGGGGGTTCAATGAAAAAATGATCATATATTGGGAGCCAATTACATCACTCTGTTTCATAGGGCATCTTCACCAAATCCAGAATACCAGGAACACCACAAATCACGGGTCATCTGCCTTTTCAGTTTTTTAACTCTTGCTGTTTTCAGATGCACAAAGGTTTGGAGGGGATCCACCACAGTCCCAATACACACACACACACACACACATATATATATTGTAATCTCCTTCTTTAGATGCTCTCTTAGGTTACAAGAGTAGAACTTAGGGCAAAAGGATATAAGATAAACTGAGGAGCTATTGGAGACATGTTGGGGGGATGCATTGAGACAACAGTGATAATTTCATTGGAACATCTTTTGGGAACAAAAAATAATTCAACACTCCCACCCTCCCCTAAAATTAATTAATTTTAAAATCCAAGCTCTTGGGATGCACCTCATTGGTTGGAAGAAATTGTTTTTTTTTCCTACCTGTGGCTCTTTACCAATTTTTGGCGTAGGCTAATGGCAGCAGAGGCATGAAGCATGGGACAAAATATATATAGCCTGTCTGTTTTTATTGACCTCCTAAAGTAAGCAAGTGAATTATTATTATTATTATTAGTAGTAGTAGTAGTAGTAGTAAGCAAGTGAATGGCTTAAATAGCTTGAGAGGAAGGTAGTATCTAGCAACTTCTATTAGGTAGGCTTAACTATAGGTGGTGAGTAAGTAGGGTCAATGAACCTAGTCTCTGGCCTTGTCCGGGCACGCTCTTGCACAGCCTTCTCAATGAGGTAGATGATGGCCTGCTGTAGTAAGCCTGTAGACCTGAGCGCGGACCTGATTCGGGTAAAGCCTGTGGGACAAGGGCTTTCTTTACCATGCGTTAAAAAACTTCACCACATTTTTCCCCAATGATACAATACACCCAGGGTTTAAATAATTTTTTATATTAATTATTCATTAATTTAAATAGCGGGCATTTCCGAGGCAAATGTAGTTCCCACTCTGGAAATATATCACTCCAGAAATATATGGCGAGATGTAAGGCACCCTGCAACTACACTAGAAAAATCCTTCAAGGTGTTTTTATAAAAAAATTAGGCCGAATTAAATCTTTGGCTTGAACTTTAGATCAACCTGCGAATAATTGTATTCTCCAAGTTGCTGTTTTGTTTATATATATATCATCTATTTATTTATTTATTAATTAATTAGGTTAAACCAAATTCATTCTTGCACTCGAATTACTAGCCTGACTATGTTTAGGGGTTTCATAATTTCTCATGATTTTCTTCGAACTGGGCATAAAAAGTAAGTTCAGAGCCATTATATGACAAACTGCATATTATTTCCAAAGTCAAAGGAGAGAATAAGCGGCTCGTACACGCCTCCATTCAATTTAAGGGCATCTCAATTGGTGTTGTTTTTTCTTCTTCCTTAGTGAATTTTCACCAGATGTTGATATTTCTGGGTTTTCTAAATAGTCAGAAGAAAAAAATCAATTTCTTTTCATTGCCAGACTCTTTATTTAAGTTCCTACAGGTTTAGCCAGAAATGTTGAAGCATGCTTTAATTATTTTACTTTCATATCATAAATCAGCTTATGGATGAATGCTACTTTAGCTACATTACAAAACTGGAAAATTTAAAAATTCCAATCTCAATGTCCAGCTTTCAAATTTCCAGTTAGTAGAAGGAGGCATCAGTGATTTTTTAAAGAAAAAAATTGTCCTTTTTGACAAAAATTTAGGGAAAACCTTGGAGAAATGTTTTCTTTTCTAGTCTAAATTTAACTAATTTTTCTAACTTTTTGCAAAGTTTTGCAAAAAAATTGTATCATGGAATCTTGGGGGGGGGGGAGCCCTTGGAGGCACCATTTTTCAAATTTTTTATTATACATTTTTATTGCATCAAATACACAGCTATGAATTTTTTTTTTAAATTCTCACAATGGGTATTCCCATTTGTTCCAGAAAAATAAAATAAAATAAATTTTGATTCCCAGATTTTCTGGAAGCCTTTGATAAGCAATGTCATGGTTTGGATGGAGTTTTTTTTTTTTTTTTAATTTCTAGTTC
>Ga0209208_10001971_pt1 | contig 29326 bp, 20 predicted proteins | sample S1TSphfallax_3_FD_187694 | JGI IMG/M metagenome (GOLD analysis project Ga0209208, IMG submission 187694) | Host-associated microbial communities from peat moss isolated from Minnesota, USA - S1T2_Fd - Sphagnum fallax MG (SPAdes) (version 2) | ecosystem: Host-associated > Plants > Peat moss >...
ACCTAAATTGAAATAATTTATAATAGTCAAGAATAACATAAAATAGTTAAAAAAAACTTATAATAGCTAAAAATAGCCTAAGGTGAAATAAGCTAAAATAACCAAAAGTAATATAAGGTGAAATAATAAAAAATAATTAAAAGTAATTGAGAATAGCCAAAAATAGCCGTAAATAATGTAGGGTGAAATAATTTAAATTAATGAAAAATAATCATATAATAATTGAAAGTAGCTTAACAGAAGTAGTATTATTATATTAACAAAAACATTATCCATTTATTTTAAAAAATTCAAAAGAATGGTCATTGAAATGTTATTAAATAATGATATTCAACTTTTTTTTTTATTCAAATGATTTTTAAAATTTAAAAGGAAATAAATGTAATTATTTACATTATTGAATTAAAAAAAAAACTTGAATCATTTCATTTGAATAAAATTTCAATAAGATATGTTTTTGTAATATTTAAAATGAAGTATTTGATAAATAGAATGTAATGTAATATATTATCAGAACAAGAGGGGTGGCTTAATGGTAAAAGTGTTTGCTTTCATTCTAAAGGTCAAGGGATCAAACCTCATGAGTGGTGTTGTGTGTGGTCAATAGTGGTATGTTGACTGAATATTCTTCTATCGAATTTCTAGAATAGGTGCCTAGGTTGATTATGGGCCTACCTATTTAGGATAGGTTTTTAATGTAGTCTAGGTAATGACATGTGTTAATAAATCATAGGTTTAAAAAATCATGAAATTATCAATAATATTATATATTAAATAATTAAATTTTAATTGATTTTCATGTTGGTTAGTTAATTAATTAGTAAATGAATGGTTTGGTAAATTTGTATTTCACTTGAGAATAACCTTGTTTCATTAGTTATCAGTGAAACAATTCATTGTCTATAGCAACATGTCCCTGTTCACTAAGGAATTAAACAATTTCATAAGTAAAAATGTCCAAATTCACTCAAAATCTAATGAAACCTAAAGTGAACTGAGACGCATTTTGTAGTAGTCTTTGTTTCTTTGAGATCTTGACCCCTTCTACTTTAAGGAACCATAACTTTTTCAATTCTATTCCATTTTTGACAATTTTTAATGCACTAGATGCACCAATAGGAAGGGTTGAAGTTTTATTTAGACACTAAAAACAACAGAGCCCTCCCCTTGCATCTGGCATGCTTTGAACATTTAAGTGTTATAGTTGTAACTCAATTTGCATCTAATGAACAACAAAAACATTTAACCCATATTCTTTGTTCTCAAATCCCATGTTACAAACTATATAAAGAAGGCTTGTTCTTTTATGTTCTCACACTAAAATACATGTGCCATTTTGGGACAAGCTTAAATTTTTTTAACGTAAAGGAAAAACATAAAATTAAAAAATTAAATTCATGGTTATTTTTTAGTGCACTTAGTCTTATGTTTTCCTACCTATTTACGTACCTAGGTAAGTAAATAGGTCCTGCTTTTCTACCTACCTATGTAGGTAGGTAAGTAGGTCATCGGTAAATATGTAAGTATATAGGTTTTGATACCTACCAACCTACCTACATTTGGTTATGTATGACCTACCTAGTTACTAAAAACTTTATTTTTATTTTTTCCAAAATGCAATTAGTATTCCATGTGGCAATTTTTTTATTATGCCATGTGTCATAATCTTGGACCATCATTAAATAATCATAATGGACAATGGAAATCAATTTATAAAAAAAAATTATGTCCAATTTTTTTCATAATGCCACATGTCATATTTTAATAGATGGATGACAGTTAATGATGTCAACATGACATCATGTGTGCAATTATAATGAATTGCATAGTATTTGAAAACGAGTTGTTTTGATTAAATTGCAATTGAGTTGCAATGAGTTGCATTGTATATACGGTGAGATGCAACTTTACAACTCATGCAACAATTCATGCAACTTGTCCATTAGCATTCATCATATAAATACAGTGAGTTGCAAGTGTCATTTACAATTCAAAAATTAAGTTGTAAAGCTAGTTGCAAAACATCCTTTTTTCAAATAATGTGTTTTTATCATGAAATTTTGTTTTATAAATCATAGCCATTTTATAAAAGAATTTAAGTTTTGTCTATAGAAGGTTTGGATTGTTGTTTGTAGATTGTGCAATGATGTTTGCAACTTTGATGGGGAGAAGCAATGCTTGCCACGAAGATTGATATTCCAGGACAACACCAATATAATTTTTTTTGAACATGGACAAACATAAACAATTAAAACATTGTCGTAGGAATTGATTTGTGCCATGTGGTTTGCATGGCTTCCTCATACTTTTTAATTGTGAATGAAAGCTAAAGTTAGAAAGCTTGTTCATTGGTAGTTTTAACAATTTAGTTACTAGGTTCTATAGTATATATTTGAAACACATTGCAATAAACTTGTTGATTAATGAATTATTATTCTTTACATTGTTGGATTTAACAACTTGGTGGGCGCCGAGTTCTACATGACAGGTTTTATATAACCTATAAACCTTATAGTGTACATTTGAATCATAAGTATATATATATACCCTAAACCCTCTATTTTATGTACCATTCTTTCCTTTTAACTTGCCTTTGGTGTTCAAATGAAATTAGTGGCCACCATCTTTAGGTTAAATATTTTTGTGACATGTAAAAATTACATTGTTTATGGTGTTTTGAACAAGATGGTGACCACCTTTTTAGAAGTGGACTATTTAAGGTTTGAAGTATGTGAAATAGTTTTTGTTTGAATTTTTGGACTATTATAAAGCTCAAAATTAAATAAATATATGTTTTATGGGGACATGGATTAAACATTGTTCATTGATGATGAACCTAGTAAGGCCTTTTGAAATCCAAAATGGAGTGGACTTTTCCTTGAGCCATTTAGAAGATGTGAATTATCCAAAAACAAGGTGCAATGGTTAGACCTTGCATTTTGGTTATGGTTGGTGTTGAAGGGCTTGCCTTTTGCAAAAACAGTTTACGTCCTTTTTGCATTTGTCATGCAGTTTTCAAAGGTACCAGTCAATTTTTGATATTCGTTTTTTTCTTGGTTTAACAATTTGAGGGAAGTTTGAGTGGGGATCTAGCAATAACACAACTTCCTAAGTAAACCCTAAACCCTTCCTTGTTTCAATTATGTTTTCCATGTCTTTCATTTCATGTTGGTTCAATTATTTGTTTTTATTTTATATTTTGTTAGCTTAAGGTTTGTAGTTTCAAAAAATTTCAACTATTCATTTTTCTTTGCAATGGATTCCGGTCTATGTTTGCAGACCATGTGAAGGCTTTTATAGTTTTAACTAATAGAAAATCACATTGCCGACCAGGTTCTCTATTTAAAGAAGTAAATGATGTAGTTGCATATTTGACTATTGGTTTTAAAGGTTAGACAATTCCTTAGTTGTTGGTTGCTTGTAGAATGAAATTTCAATTTTAGTAGCTCATATTCTGAATTCCTATATGGATGGCGAAATAATTTTTGATACTCAATGTATTTGTATGAAATCAATAAATTGAGAATTATTGTTTTTTGTGCACTTGAGGTTTACTTTGGTTGTTGGCTCCAACGGGTGAAATTCATATTTCATATTTCATAATAAGTAAATTTATTCCTACTCAAGGTTAAATGTGAAATGTATATGTCTCAATATGTTTCAAGCTAGGACTATGATACCCATTGGTGGCCACTAAATGGTTTTATTTTCTAATAAATAATTCTTTTCAATTGTTTAATGCCCACAAGTTTTTTTCTTCAATGGTCCACCAACCGTTTATGATATATAATAGTTGTAGGTATTGTAAATTCTTTTGTTGATAATCTATAGAATTGAATGACATAAAATTTAGTAGATATTTCAAATTGTGTTATTTGATTTTTCTACAGAATTACTTACTTCATGGTGTTATGCAATGCTTTAATTATGCACCCTATTTTTAAGGTTTTTTATTTCTTAAATTTTTGTGGCCACTAGGTTTACATATTGTCATGTATCTTAATTATTCTAATGGTGAAAAAACGTTGTTATGAAAATTTTTCATTTCAACATTTTGTTTTGTGCCCACTAGGTTGAAGATGTGATTTTAACTCTCTTTAAACTCTCAAAATAGATTTTTTTATTTTCGGCTTTTTTCAAAATCCAATTAATCAATTAGAGCTGAATCCAAAATTTTGTTCCTTTTGTTAGAGCTTGAGAGATTGATTTTCATACACATAGAGCAGTCCTATAATCAAAAGTTATAATGAATTATGACATGGGTGAGAATGGGAGCTACAAAGAATAGATAGGCCTCTAAGGTGGGATTAGTGGGATTGTTTGAAATCAAATGGACAACACCATGCCATGATTAAATGGTGGAGTTTCTCAATACTTGGCACAAGAAAGAGGATACAATGTACACTAGGATAGGAGAGAAAATGATTGTTGTTGATAGGCATGTGATTGCAAATGCCTTCAAAATTTCCAACATTGGTTGGAAGGAAAATAAACAAGTAGATTAGCAAACTACAAAAGCCATGTTTCAAGGTATTTTTTTCCTAGCACATATATCAATGTAGTGAAATGGAGTGTTAGCAAAATGATAGAACCATATATTATTTGATTTCCTACACTTATTGAAATAATCTACTAAAGAGATAAAGTATGTTACTTTAATAATAGAGATGTTATATCTCAATCATGATAGCATATCATGGAAGATTTGTAGATTAAGTAAACACTGGGGTGAAAACATGATCAAAGGAGCTAAGGGCACCAAGGTAAAATCCTTTCTCAAGGATTGCACATGACATGTGTCATTTTTGTGTTGTTTTATAACTTCAAAATTTGTATTTTAGGCACCCCTTTAATGCTGCATTTTAGATATAAATACATTTTGACTACAAATCAATTCTATATCATGTATATTATGCATTCATGCCCTCTAGCATGTAAACATGAACAATTTTTATTGAAGACACATTTTCAAAATTCATAATTTTCAATGCAAAAACACTTTTGAACCAAATGTGCTCAAATTGGTTGTTAAAAAAATCATCAATTCCAATTTTTTTACCCTTCTAATCATCAATTTAAAAATCTTCTTCAATTTTCAGAAGGAATAATGCACATTTGGTAGAAAAAAAAGGGTTTGGAAAAACAAATGACTGTCCATTTTCAACTTTTAAGTGCTTTGAACATGCAAAAATATTTTTTATTTTTGTCAAACTTTGAGCATGTAATTTTTTTAATTAATAGAAAATATTCCAAAAAATTACGACAATCCAAACTATTATGTTTCACTCATGATATTTTAAACATACAAAAATGTAATTTTAAAGAATGTCCACTCATTTGGGTGGCTCCTTTGACTATGTTTTTACCCACTATGTATAAGGAGTTGCATAGAAAATTAATTAAGTTGACAAATTCACTGACTAAAATGCTTAGGAGTACAATAAAGGTTGACGCCAAAAAGGATATATGTCATTCTGCATTAACCATAAAGTGTTATTGTAATTTTTTTTCCTTAAGAACAATCCACAAATCCCTACCATGTGAAAGTCGGCCAAAACACATCAAGACTAATGCTTCAAAATTGAAGGACAAATTGAAAAGAATTAAATGTCCTTTCACATCATCTAATAGATCACCAACAATGAATTTGGATTTGGAGAGGTAGAAACAAACCATGGGCTACTAGAGTGCTATGGAAATTAATGAAGAAGAAGAAGAAGAGAGACCTTTACAAATCAAGAGGAGAAGGCATGAAATGAAGGAGCATTGAACCCAATTCTAGATGTACTAACTTATATTATTTTAAGGCAACAACAACCTTAGGAGTAAGCATAGAGATCGTTGTCACCTAAACCTATCCACCAAACAAAACAAACTACCAAACAAGAGCTAGATGTTGCATGCCTTAGTGGACAATAGGTTCACAACCTGATTTTTAGAATAACCACAACAAGAGAAAAGATGACAATTTGTGTTTCTAGAACCATACCCTTCTAAATGGTCTCCACCACAATAGGAACATGTACATTTTTAATTTGTACCTATAGTAGAGCAAGAGGATAGGCCATCCTCATCAATAGGTTTTTATGAAGTTGGAGCTTCATATGGGATGTATAGAAATGTAATATCATCAATTAAGACATCTAGCGGTGGTACTCCACTATTTCAAACACCATAAACTTTTGTGTCATTAAGTCAAATGCTAAAAAACATATGAAGATCTTTGGAATGTTCTAACACTTGGCACATTATTGTAAGAAGATGGAGCAAACAATGATTGCATGTCAAGGTTCAAGTTGGAGTGCATTTGATATGAAGCTAAAAAACTAGGATGTAGGGTAAGTTCATCATTATAATATAGGAAACAAAATCACTGTGGCATAAAATCCTAGCTTAGGAGTTATAGACTAGTGTTGGGTGGGTATCATAATTTGATGATACCCATTGAGTTTGGTTTTCACAAAGTATGGTACCCACCGGATATGGTTCTCCCTTAAAAACATTGAATCTTTTTTACACCGGATAAGGGTATCAATATTTGTGTTTTTAAATTTTAACCAATTATTGCAATGCCAATTTTTAGAAATTTGAAAATAATTGTTTTTCCTCTGCCATTTTTTTCAAACCGAATATTAGTTTCTAAAAAATAAAAAATATATTTTTAGAAATTAAAATTAAATAATTTTTGGTTTGACTTCTTTTTTTTAACAATGAAAACATCATAAACAATGTTTTTGAAAAAAATCTAAAATAACCATCAATTTATTTATTGAACTTTTACACTTCAACAATTTCATCCCTTTCAAATTCCCTTTCAAACTTTTCTAACTCTTCTTCTAAGTCCATATCCCTTTCAAGGAATTCTAATAAATTAAATGGAGATTTACATCGTATTCTAGGATCATTAGGCCAATTTTGTTGACAAAAATCAATTTCTCTAAATTTTTTGTTTGCAAACGACATCTCCTAAGATTAGTAAGAATTCCAGCCAAGGAAAAAATCCTTTCTGTTTCTATTTGGAATCCAACAATCCCTAAAGTCTGTCGAGCTAAAAATCCAATTGTAGGAAACATTGCTTCATGTTTTTGCCACCATTGAAGAGGACATTTGATGTCCTTAACATCTAATTGATACCTCCTAAAAATCAAAAGCTCCTTCTTGACAAGTTTTTCTACTGGTTCACTTATGCTTACAATTTGTTCAAATATATCCAAATTGCAATCTTGATCAAAAATATTATAATCAGTAGATTCATCTTTGATTTCACCAAAGGATGCAAATGCTCGTGACATTTGACCAACATAGGATATAAGGTTTTTTTTTATCATATTCCTCAACAAAAGCAACACCTTGCTCCCTTCCAACAAATGAATATATTATACAAAGGCTCTTATACCTAGGGTTTAACATCAAAGAAATCATATTATGGGTTTTCCTCTTATCATAAACTTTTAAAAATGAAAGGAAAAAATCCAACACATTGATAACTTCCTTTCTAATGTTAAAAGCCAACAAAGATAATTCATCATTAACAATTGAATCATCATCCATTAGGCTTTCAAATGAAGGTAGAACTTGATTTTCTTCCTTAAATTTCAAATTCATGGAAATGGCAAAGTGTAAAGCATCACTAAGAAGCCAATGTCCATGTGATTGATTAAGAACACATGCATAAACATCTAGGAAAAGACAATCAACAATAATTTAAGAAATCTACCATGTCAGAGGTGGAGGCATTCGACCAGTGACTTTCATAACATTATGTTTGTTGAAATAAAGCATAATGGTAGATCGAAATTGTAAAGTTTCTTGAAACATAGTGATTTTACTAGCAAACATAACAACTTGATTAATTATCTTATCAAATTTTTAACCAAAAAAAAATTAAAAAGTTGAAATAATGAGTTTGAAAAAACTACCTCGTTTTGATTAGAGTGTTTAATTTTTTGAATCAAATTCCAATTTAAGACAAACCTTATTCCATTCTTGTTTGCCCTTCCCAAAATTCTTAGGCCGAGTGATGCATTTTTGCAAATCTACTTGGGGAGACTTGATAGCAACATATTTCAAATTTTTGTAGACTTTTTCCTCTATAGTGCCATATTGACATGCTTTTGAAAACGCATGTCCAAAACAAGTACCCTGGAAGCTCTCTTCTATCCCTAAAGAATCACACTTTACAATTGACTTCAACACATTAGTCATTGCATTGAGATTAGATCCTTCATCTTTGACATAAGCAATATTTTTTTTCCTTAAACCATATTTGTCCAACAATTCTGTCAAACTTTTGGCCAAGGCTTGCCCTATTGTTTTTGTTGCTCCAAATAAGTTAATAGTCACATGTTTGGGCTGCCAATCATTACTTAAAAAAATTATCACCAATGCGAACACATCATTAGCTCCTTTAGACATCTAAAGATCAAACCTTGCTATTACATAATAACATTCTGCTAATGTAAGAAGAACATATAATTCATTTGTTTTCTCCACTAATCCTTGCAATATGTCTTGTGAAAATTGCCTTTTGGAAAGGAAGTTTAATTTTAGACAAAGACAAAGAATTAAATGCTTAAGCCACATATTCTCCACAGACTAGATAGGTAAATTGTTCTTGACAATTAACAGGCCAAGGTCCTTTAAATGTTTTTTTTTGTGACACATCCTCTTGTTTGAAGGTATTTTTGACATAAAAAATTTAGAAATCGATCCTCTAGATGGATTCGTTCTTTTCTTTGATGGTTGTCTTTCTTTAATCCTTTTCACAAGATTATTCACTTTTTCAAACATTTGTGCAATAAAAGAATGATCTACACACACATGTTTTTTAAAAGAAGTTATTCCATTGGTTTTGTAATAAGAAATCAATCCTTTCCCCGCTTGAGTTCTTGGATTTATTCCAATTACTAGTTTTTGATAACAAAGTATACAACGAATTATTTGTGTGTTAATCAAATCAACTTCTGCATTATCATTTACATAATAAAAAATCCAACATACAAAAATTCTACCATGTGGTTTCTAGATTTTTCTTTGAGATTGCAAATTTTTCAAGTTTTCCTTCATTATTTTGTCATTACCATTTTCTGGATTCCTACTTGTTTCTGTTTGGACACTTGGATTTTCCTTAGACTTATCTTCCAAAATCACATCATTCATACATATTTAAATTGTTTCATTATTCCCATTTATTCATTCTCATTTGCAGAAGATTGTTCCATTGACAGTTTTCAAAAGACTTTGTCCAAAGATAATGCTAAAAACAACTATTTTTCAACAAACTATGCGAAAAATCTAATCAAAATTTTAATCAAAAAAGAGAAAAAAAGAATAAAAAAAAGTGCATTTACAATCAATTGGGGTTAAAGGTTTAGAAGAGACATTTACAAATAATTGAGTTTAAGGTTTAAAAAAATTATCAACAAATCATTCACTTTTCTTTTTCATTTCATCATGGAAAATTCATCATGAAAAAATAAGTTTAGGTTTAAGGGTTTTAGATTTAAATTCAAAGGTTCGAATTTTAATCTTGTATATAAATAAACAAAGAAAAAAATATTATAATTGACAAACTACACTAAAACAAAATTATTCAACTCAAAACAAAAATGATAAACAAAAACAAAAACAAACAACATACAAAGAAAGAAAAGAAAAACTTGAGAAATTACAGGGAAAAAAAAACTTGTTGTTAGATGAAGCTTGTTGGTGTTGTTTGAAGCTCTTCGACCTGCACAAAAAAGTGAGGAGTGAGTACCAACTAACAAGGTAAAGCAACAAGGTAGCAAGACAAGAATGGGGGGGGGAGGGGGTTAGGAGGTACTTGCAAATGGTGAGCAACAAGGCATGAGGATGCATGATGGCAAGGTGACAAGCGCGAGTGGCAAAGTGCGGCAACAAAAAGTAGTAAGGCGCAAAAGCGACGTAATAAGGTGTAAAAGCAAGGCAAAAAGTAACAAGGCGCAGAGCAACAAGGTGCAAGAGCAAGGCATGAGAGTAACGTAGCAAGGCGCGAGAATGGTAATGCAACGAAAACAAAAACCAAAAATAAAAACAAAACCAATAGTAAAAATTAAAAACATTAACAAAACAACAATGTTATAAGAAAAAAAAACCACGGTAAGGGGAATAAAGAAACAACACCCTTTTATGCAAATTTTTAAGGTTTGTAGGAAGGAGTTGTTGTAATGTGATGGCTCCAACCTAACCCTAAGTTTTCAAGCAAATAAACCTTGAGAGCGGACCCGAGTAAAGGGTTTGACCTTACTTGGTTTTCAGGTTTTATTTTTTATTTTTTTAATTTGGTTTTCACATCCGGTTTTCACTTGTGTGAGAACTAGTATCTTGGTTTCAGTTAGGGTATCACTCAAGGTGATACCTTAAGGGGATTATAACGGGATGCTTAGGTGATGCCAGGGGTGTTTGTGATATCTGCCCAACATTGGTATAGACAAAAAAGGCTCTACATACCAAGGAACTACAATTTAATAAAGTTTAGATGGAAATATTCTAGATAAGTAAGAGGAAAATAAGTTTAAAATAACAATTGCAATCCATGGAGGTTATCAAAGCGAAGAAAGACATGCTAAAGCGGGTTTAAGAAAAGGAGGAACATAAATATTAAGCCTTGAAGAAGCAAGTAGATGAATTTGCAGCAAGAGTTGCATAGTTGTAGTTGGACAATTTTAGTTTGGAACATATTGTCAAAAGATAGGATATGGAGATCTTGAACTTCAAACATGAAATTTAAATTCTTTTGCATTTTAAAAATGAAGCAATTTTGGCAAAAGAGCAAATTTAGGCTACATGCAATAGATTAATGTAAATTTTGTAGCATGATGCCAAACATATACAAGTAGATGTGGACACATTGAAAACCATGGAGCCTTGCCTTTCTAAGCCCAAATTATGGGAATATGGTGATCTTCTCATGCAAAATATTATCTTGAGTACTAAACAAAAGTCCATGGAGACAAAAATGTTAGACATTGATGATTGGTGGAATTTGGTACAAGATCTTCTTTAAAAAATGTATGGGGGTTGTTTGATGATCATATAATAGATGAGGGAACTTAAAGAAGGCAACTAGGGAAGCCTACCCATAATTTGTATATGTATCACCTAAACTATAATTCTAGAAGATTGTTTTACAACATAAACATAGACTAGTTTAAAGCACCTAAGATGCAATTAATAGTACTTGAAAAAATGAAGGGAGGAGTTGCCATGGAGGGATTTCTAGTGGAAGAGGAACATGTTCATGATCCAATAGACCAAATTGAGGTGGTAGCTATAGAAGTACATGAATAGTTGCTAATAAGTACTTACACACAAAGTCAACTAAATATACAACAACACCCATTGTATTTCAATCAACATTGTTTATTCCAACTATTACAACAAGGACCATATTCCTAGATGAAGGTGATAATGGTCATATAACAACCATTATAGATGCACAACAATAGTTGCATCAACAAATTTAACCTTAGAATGAAGGATTATTTGTAATAGAGGGGGAACAATCCACAACTTAGGGAGTGCATGATGTACATGGAACTATAGTAGAGAATCAAGAAGAACATTTAGTACATACAAAACAATAGATTGAATCGATAATTGTTCATGTCATTACAATTCTATATTTGATCATTCACAAGATTTTGAGGATGGAATCCATAGTACAAGGGGGGTAATGTTAAGGGTAGAATCATGTTGTCCTATTGAACAAACTGGAGAGAAGTGGAGTATTAATGTCTAATAGGGTGGACAAAGGAGTAATAAGACAAGGTAGGTGAGTTGAATATGACTTATGAGCTGTTTGAATTGAGGTTTATGGCGCAAACTTGAGAAGGATTTCTAAACGAGTTATGAAGATGATTGAACATTATTATGATGATCATGATAAAAAAATTGAATAGTTTTGAAAGGGAAGAAAAAGCTCATGATAAAATTAAAGATTAGTTTGGATGGAGAATAACATTGATACTATAGTGTAATTTTGTTTCATGTTTTCAATTTTCCAATATGATATGGTTTGATTTTGTTTTCAGATCACTGTATAATCAATAATTATGTAAATATACATTCTAGAATGTATTTTGTGTTGGGGTTTTACTTTTGATTTTTGTAATTGTTGTTATTATAGACTTTGTATGTTTGAGAATAATATGTTAAAGTGTAGAATTCAAGAATGAAATAATGTTATAATATTAACATTTACGAGTTCACCTATCAAAAAGGACAACTTGGACCTTATGAAAAACCATTAATTATAATATTGATGGTCCACTTCACATTTCTTACCATCTTCCATTTGAATGTGATTGTTTGTCAAAATTTAAATCTACCACATACTTATGGTCATCACCCTTGAAAAAACCCATTTGTGATATGATAATTACCAAACTTTTCACATGGTTCACAAACATTGGTTACATTTGTTGTGACTCTTTATTTTTTGAATATAACCCTTGTGACACTAAAAAATGAACTACTTAGTGTACAATCACCCATGTGAAACATTAGGACATTAAAATAATTTTAAAAATGGCAAAATAAAATTAGTATACATTTTTAGAAAAGATCAAACTGCAAATTTATTCATTAAATCATTGGGGCTACATTCAATTCACATGACCCAAAAAAAGCTAAGTTTGCTAGATATGTCATTAATGGTCACCAAATAAATGATTTTTTTGGTAAAGTAGTAGACTAAAATTCAATTTTGTTATTTCTTTTTTGTGCTCATTTATAGTTACAGTGCACAAATGCTATTGGGAATATGCCCTTGCCTTGGTGTAAAAATGGTTACAACTTTTCTTGTTTTATTTATATAAGTAGTTACATTGCTTATCAAGAATGGAAAGTTGTTTCAAGCCATCATACATAAGTTCCTTGTTGTGTTCATGTTGGAGTTTTATGTTTTTTATTTTATGTGTGTTTTCAACCCTTTCAATCCCTTTATGCCAAGTTGCATAGTTCAAATATATGTTGTATGGGTATTTTATTTTGTCTTGATGAATTAAAAATATTTTATTTCTTTGGGCCAATTCATGAATTTGATTTGAACATACTTAAAATGTGTATATATAACTTGCATATTTTACATATTTTTTGTTGTTATTTCTTGTATAAATTTTTGTATAATATGTATATGCAAGTTTCTTATAAATTCAACCATTTGTCAATCACATTCTTGTACAATAGTTTTTGGGCCAAATGTTATTCAAAATGATGAATTTCTATGTGTTTGGGATGAGGTTATGATAGCACCTTACGGTCATCCACTATGTTTGGCACACTTGTAATTAATGGCACTCAACCTAACTTTTAACAATTGGCCTTTAAGTTGAATTTTGTAGTTTAAAATAACTATAATACCTTGCCTATACTCAATCCTTTAACAACTCACTTTTTCATATATTGTGATCCATTGTTATCCATCATGCTTGTCCTCCCCTTATTCAAGAAGTTGTTGTCATGGATATTGTCATAGTTGACCATATCCAATTTGATATTCTCCTTTGAATGACTTCTACTTATAGATTTGCACCTTCAAATGCAACTCCAATTAAAGAAAAGAATCATTGGGATCATCACTTACAATATCGATTTCTCTCCTTTGTAATGGAAATCTTTAGCTGGTTGCATAAACAAGCTAATGGCTTTCTTTGTAGACTTGTGCCAAAAAAAAGTTTGGGATTCCAAATGTCCAAAAGATTCTTCCTCTTAGTTAGTACTACCCCCTCTTTAGGCAACATGTTGCAATTGCATTCTAGAATGTACAAGCCTTTGTCCACTATCAATTGAGCTAGTTGTCATTAGGACAACTTCAACTTCACTCTCACCACTTGCAGATCTGGACATTTGATTTTGAAAGTGTGGTCTATTCCATTACTCATGTTTAGGTTGTTTTTCGAATTTCTTCTTTTGTCCAATATGTTTTCTTGTGCAATTTTGTCTTTCCAATAAAGTACTACATGATTTGATTAACATTTATGTCACTGTTATACTTGTTCATTGGTTGGGTGAGAGATCTCCAAGTTCCAAGTTCTAACATACGTATGTTTGAAAGCCAACAGATCAGTGATCTTTGAATATATTATTTGATTTTTGGGACCCATGGCTCTGTGGTTTCTTCTTTTCAGCAAGCATGAAACATAAGTTGTTGGCATATCCATTTAATAATTGGTGGATATGTTTTACAGGTCCCTTGTTTCTAACCCTTAGCCACATTTGTTGTGATTTAGTGAACCTTGCATCACTTTCCCTGTCATAATGTTTAATCATCTATACATCTAATATAACATCTGATTTTAATTAGAACAATATTTTGGGTTTCAAGTTAGGGTGTGATTTTGGTTTTAACTTATATAGTTTTGATTTTCCAGTTCAAATGAATTTTTGGTGGTGAAATTTTGATTTTAGTTTGGGTGCATATCTATTTCATGTCTCCTCCGAGGTTGGGCTAAGCTTATGTACATACATTCGAAAATCCAATTGCAGCTTGGATGGGGGAGATTCATTCCATGGCCACACACACCCCAGAAACCAATACCAACAAAACTAAACCTATTCATTCATCTGTCCAAGGATATCCATGGAAGGTTGAACGTCGGCCCATTATGATACAAGTGTATTTTAGGTGGGAGGTACTTTAGCCTATTGTTAGACAAGTGTACTTTAGGTCAGGAATATTTTGACTCGGAAAATAGTAGGTGCAAATACAATGTTCTATGTTTCCTAAAACCACTTATCTTATACTCTAATTTCAGAACATGGTCCTTTCCCATCCAACTTCAACAAGCACATGGAAAAGCGACCCCACATGAATGTGTAGATATACCCGTACTTTTGAAGCACCTCGCATTTCATCACCTCTTACTGCAAGTGGAGACAGGCAAAAAAAGTTCTTTTTGGGTCGGTAAACAAGGCATCACAAACACGCTGGCCCTGCCAATAGACAAGTTGTTGTACATCTACTTACTATGTCCACACTCTGAACACCAAAACAATGGGTTCCAATCTAAACAGTCTAAACACTTTCACCCAAGAAACCAGCTCATCTGATGTGAAACTGGTTTTAATAAGATAAAACCTTTCAAAAGTTGGATCCAATGCGATAGTCTCTGTCCCTGTGGGAACAGGGCCCAACAAACTCACCATAGGAGCTGAGTAGGTTAACAAATAGACCTAAATGGTATCTGCTGGGTGTGGATTTCTGGTCCACATGTCTTTCCAGGTAAAAATGGAGCTGCCCAAAATTATTCTTGAGTCATAAGGTTGATAATTTGGTCTACCGAGAGACTAAATCTAAATCTAAGCTTCCATCTGAACCACATTGTGGGGTTTGTTTGGGGTTATTTCACAGTTTTCTTGAGTGTTTACAGTTATCCCTAATTATATCTAGATTAGGGTTAATAGTATTAGTATGAAAAAATTATACACAAATATACAGGGTCTGTGGAATAGGTTTGTGCCTAAGTGTCAAAAAGCGGGGTGTATTGGTAGAATGAGAGACTTTAATTCTTTTGAAGGGGTTCTTTTCGGTTAACTGGCACTTAAATGTTGTAATAGCCTCATAGGATTCTGCCTAGTTGTGAAGGAAAAAAGTTGTACCCAATGAGATTGCTCAAATTGGTGCTTAATTTGTTTTGAAGAGTTGCTTTAGTAAACTAGAACTTAACTGTTGCATGTCTTTTGCATGTGGCATGCAAAAGACACACAAAGTGCAAGGACCTTTTAACAAGAACTTGGAACTTCTTAACACAGGCTTCTCTGATTTTAATGAGAGGCACACAAACCCAAAGACTTCTGTAGACATTTTCAACTTTGCAACTTCCTCCTCCTACTAACAGAGAGGGGTTTGGCACATCACTTGTGCTGTTTGTTGCAATGGATTTCATGACACGCACAATTGGCTTACTTACATGTCAAATTTGTGTAAATTATTAAAGCATAGCTACAAAGGATCACCATTTGTTTGGTCATGGATTAGTCCAATGACGCAGAAAAGAGTACACTTCTGGTCATTGGCATACAGTATGAGAGAACAACTTGTCACTGGTCATGAAAGGTCTTTGGTCAGAGTATTGACCTACAATTTCATGTGTTCTATTTTCTTTGACATGCCCAGAATGAGCGATCATCCCTGACAAGGCATAAGAAAAGTTATAACACAACCTTATACAAAACCAAACCAAACTAAACCAAAAAGAAACACTTTTGACTTTGGGTCCCCTAACCTAGGTGGCTTGGTGTTTCAATGGAGAAGGAGATCCTTCATTTCATTGCAAACCTCACATTACTTATTTTGTGAACACCAAAAAAGTGGGTCATCAAAGACAAGGTATGGGATGTCTGTCAGAAAAAGATTCCTTGGTTTCATTCACTATATATATCTATATGTAGGTATATAGCAGCACCATTTTCCATGTTAATGGAAGGATCCTTCTTTTCTTTAGGTGGTGCAAAGCAGTTTCAAAGCCCTTTTTGCCTGGCTTCATCCATCTTAAGAGTTGGCTCACATACAAGTGCGAGGTGAAGGAAAAAAAAAAACATGTAATTCGTAATTTCACAAGTTGTTATGCCAGACTCTGCTTCTGATTCTTGCGTCATTCCCCTAATGCTATAATGAAGGAATTTAATATACTAGAATGAACTTTGGGTACGGAGGTTGTCCTCTCATGACCAATCAAAGCAAATGCTGATTGTTAGTTGGTAGCTAGTTGGGGGTTGGGAGGGCGGTCATGGCCCAGTACATGTGCCTGCACTTGCCAATTTGTAACCAGGATTTTTCTTTCTCGAAGGTTGTGTCTTTCTACCTTCTACATTGGTAATCAATCGTGCATATACATGGCAACAAATTCTTCATGCACACACACATACACAAAAAAACTTTGCAGGCAATCACAATGTGGATCATAATCCCCTTAGAGTAAAGTACATTAGCATCAGTTATCTTTCTTGATGCTGTTGCAACAGCAATTCCTCCCTTCTTATTCTTCTTCTAATTCTTCTTCTTCTTCTTGGGGCTGTAGATAATCATTTTCTGGCTTTCTAAATCTGTCTAGGTATGTTGGGACCTAACCTCACGGATTTTGAGATGGGTGAACTGTTTTGAGATGACCAAATTGTTTGTTGTAAGAATGCAGGCCGTTGACAACTTCAGAATTGAAAGGAAAGCCAATTTCCAGAATGTGAGCAAATCTGGCCATTCCAACGACCCCCTCCTTCCTTTGCACAGAGTCATTGTGTCAGTCGTGGGAGGAAAGAAAGAAAATATTTGTGGGGTAGCCCCACGAGATATTCACGTGAAAAGATCAGACCATGTGAAGAATCTAGCATTGGTATTAGAGCCTTTCTTCTTCTTGTTTTTGTTGCCCCATAGGCAATTTTGTTATGGGTCTGGCATTGGTCTTTATCATGTCATCAGTCATACTACTTCCTCCCCCAGGACTAGCTGAGATTTGCAACAGTAGTAACCATATAAGTCACTCAATTCTATCTCAAGACTAAGAGTTTGGATGGCCAAATGTCGGTGAGGATTCAGGGTGAAATTAGGGTATTCATTGAGAACCACTTCAAAGTATAGCTCTAATAGCATACCCTCACCCTCCTTTTCTTTTGAAGGTTGATGTGTGTGGATTCAGCAGGTTTTCAAGTTATCTTAACTCATGGAATCAGCAATGAGAGCAGATTCTGATATTTCTTAGAGTCTGTTTTCCATGACTGCCACTCACCCATTATTTGTACTGTCTTCACTCAACAATTGGGATTTTCATGCACAAACTTGACACATCTGCCTCACGCTAGTGATTCATCAGGAGCTGAATGCTTATGTTCTCTAATGCATGTTCTCTAACATGTCAGCAATTTTGAGGGTAGATTCTGTCACTTTTCAGATATATTAGACTGCAGAATTTGACCTTCTTGAATGAAATGCTATTTTGAGGGATGTGCTGTTCTGAAAGAACTATGGTGCTATTTTAAACAGAATCTGCCCTGAAAGACTTTTACGTCAGGAAACGCGCCCCCTTGGAAGTGCATTGTGCCCCCAATGTGCCTTCATAGTTCGCCCTAGTGGTCTTGCCTAAAATGTGCACTACGGTGCGAACGCATCCCCTAGGTCGCATTCTTGAGTACAAATTTTATTGTCATGAAAACCGATAAATTCAAGATTGGCTTCTTACTATACATTTGAAAATTGAGATGTAAATTCCCTCCTTCCCTTCCTTTCTTCCTTCCGTTTCATTGTATTATAGACCTGATAAAAATCGTACATTAATTGTTAAAAATTAACATACCAAATAATGTGATGGAACAAGTTTCAACAGCTCAACATGCACTGTGATCCACAGTGACATGAACTTGGTTTGTTACTTAATTAGTCTAGCAGGCAACCGCAAATCCATCAAAAGATTCATCAACATCCACTTAATAATTAGCTTTCGACAAAACCCATTTCACTATAAATCCAAAACCCAAAACAATACAAAAGCAAAAGGCAAATCATAAAATTCCATATGCTACTCTCTCTCTCTCTCTCTTTCTAAACCTACTTTGAACTTTTTCTAATGCATCCTTGTTTTCAAATAAATAAATAAATAAATAACAATTCCTACAATACCTACTAATGAATCTAAGTGTTTCTTTCTCCCCAATTTTGTGATCTAGCCAAACTGGCGATCGTGCACAAGAATATTTCACCAAATTTGGTTATAGACCAGATATGAAAATTTAAAAAATAAGAATTTGTAAAAAATGAAATGCAAAACTGATAATTATGTGACTAAAGGATTGTGAAAATAAATGTGAAATTAAAATTTTGGTTTACAAATCTGGACACAAATTTCTTCAACCTGCAATATCAATTTGCTCTGTGGCAGCAAAGGTAGCCAGCACCAGCAGTTGCAGCAACAGCAAGCAACAGTTTGCGGAAATCCAAGCCTCCTGCTCCTGCTCCAGGTTAATAGCAGCAGCAGCAGCACAGCTACATGAACAATGTTACACTGGGCCTACAAATTTTTGCTGCTCCACCGACCAGCAATCAAAGGATCTGTTAGCAGCTGCAACTCACCAGACCACCAGCAGCACAAGCAGCACAAGCAGCAGCTGTACATAAACTCTCACAAGTCTTCCAGCTTCCTCATCATCTATGATCCCTGCACTATGTTAATATGCTGCAGCAATAAAATCATAACACGGATCCATCATCATCCTTGTGGACAGACTACTTTCACAAGTTGATGCAATTTCCAGCATTGTCAAATTACTAGTTATAGCTCAATCGACTACTCCATTTGCCCTAGCAAGCCAGATGAAGGTATGTTTATGAACTCATGAACATTTGGCATTTTCCTTTTGGTTGTTTACTTCGGTTTTGTTTTTTTTAAAACAAAAAATTCCTGTCTCTTGTTCTTTTCCTTCTTGTTCTGCTTCTAGCACTTTGTCACGCAGTGCTGTATAGCCTCCTCATGTGAGAGATCATGAGTTTCATATGGAGACAGGCATTGATCAGTTTCATTATTGAATTCTAGTGTTTAATTGGAAGACTGCTGAGTTTAGTGCTAGTTGACTTGAATACGCTGTGGCCAGGGATCTAAGCTAAAGTTGCTAAGAATTTTGTTCCAGTTTCTCTGATCTAAGGTAAATATATGAATCCAGAGAGATCATATTACAACTTGTATCTCGATGATTCTCAACTGACAGTATGAAGTTCTCTTCTGCCTGCAGTTCTTTGGTTGGGACCGTGGGAGAAAGCGAGATGATCATCCACCAGCACTCAAGCAGAACAGGGCTGAGAAAGGTACGTGACCCGCTGCACGCTGATCATCCACCAGTGTTTGATGATCTGATCTGCTTATAAGCTCCTTCATGATTTCTGCTGCTTCTGCGTGTTCCACTGCAAGTGTTGTCATGGTAAACTTAGTTGTCGATCCAAGCTGAGATTGCTTTCTAGCAGCATCTGCAGGTGCTTGCAAGTCTTACAGTAGTCGGTCAGCTGCTGGCTCGCGATCGGACTGGCCACCAGATTTCGGAAACCCAGTCTTCGGCACTGGTAATGGCAACTTCAGCAAGGTGCAGCAGCATGCCAAAAGATGCGATTCTTCAAGTTCAACGGTCGTGGTCCTGCAGGAGCCACCAGTCGATCAGCTGCTGGATGCAGCAGCAGCAGAATGGGAACTGGGAAGCAGCTTGCAAGAATCGATTCGCGTCGTGTTCAGCCATGAGCACAAGGGGCTTCTTGCAATTGGGACATTCGCATTCAATGAGATGGTGGGTACTACTACAGGGTCCCGGAATCCACCTGCTGCCGATGAGCAAGGATTGCTGAGCGATACCGATGCCAATCTCGAGATGTATGATTGGTTGCGTGACGAGCCCAACTACATGATGCACACATCACTAGGACAAGCTCTGCACAGTCCGGAGAGTACTACTGTCGAAGAGACTGACGCAAAAGCTGCTCAAGCAAAAGCAGCTGACGAGTGCGCAGTCATAGCTACCAGATCGTATCAAGCAACCTGGGCAGCTGAGAAAAAAGCAGCAGCTGACAGCAAGCATCAAAAGGCAGATCAGAAGTCCAACGAGCTGAGCACATCCATCACAAGGCCGCCAGACGTTGTTGGGCTATCACTTTTCCATGGTCTCAAGACACAAGTGTTCCCGCTGCCTCCCAACTGTTGGGAGACACACACAGAACTTCCCATCTATGCTAGAGCTGCTTCCAAGCATAAAGATTTCGCTGCTTGCACTGGCCTTGCTTGTGGTTTATTCAGGTAGATCCGTGATCCAAGACGTCACTCCAAAACTTGCAAGATCAATGAGCTCAGAACTCATACAGATCTTTGTTATATTGCTGCACCTGTTGTCATTTCATTCAAGTAGCAAGTACTGCAAGATTTACACAATTCTTCAATCTGATCAAGAGGTTTACATGATGCCAAGTTTCTTATTATCGAAATTTTGATGGCAGTTCGAATGCTTTCCGCAAGCTTAAAAGGATGTGGTTGAGAGGCACAACATCACATTTTGATCAACAAAAACACAATGTACAGGTAAACCATTCTGATGATCTCACACTCCATTTTTCCTCTGCAGGGAGCATGTACTAGACTGTGTTTGCTCTACATGCTCAATTTGCATGAAGCCTATAGGTAGAAAGGTGTGTGGGTCCACCTCCACTGCAAGAAATGGGCTGCAAAATAGGATCTGAAGGGACAGTTGGTCCATGAGATCAGCCCTCTTCTTCCTAGAAGCTCTTCAAACAGTACTTTGTGAACGTGAAAGATGGTGAAACTGCAACTTTCTTGAGCCTTGAGGTCTGGACACTGGCAATTGGAATGGTTTGGAATGTAGTTGGAGTGATGCTCTCAAGGAAATGAACTCTTATGTGTTTTTTGGAAGCTTGAGATGGTGGTAAGCAAATGGGGTTCAAATGGATCATCTTTCCAGCTAAGTCTGTTGATTGCCCATGTGAATTACAGCACCCTGCACTCTGCTACAAGCCACATGTCAACTGCAATGGCCAAGAAATGGTGATCTCTGCACAAGCAAAAGACAGACTGGCAAATCAACCTCATCTGCATAGGAATGATGTCATGATGGCCAGCAGGAATGGGAAGGGCAAAGGATGTGCAAGCTATTACAGGTCACAACACTGTGAGTGCAACGGGTGCAAAGAACAGTACATGATGGATCTGTGTGCTTATGCCAACCAGAAATTGCGAAGTGGTTGCAGTGATGAAAATGGACATTGGATAACAACTGATTCAGAATGTACGTGTCTGCCTGTTCCTCCTCCTAGCTTGTCAATGCTCAAGTTTTGAAGAAAGTTTACTCAGCAATCATTATTGATCATTACTTCTCATGAAAAACCATTGCACATGATCTCTCTCTTGTTTTGAGTTCTAGAAAACTTGTCAAAATGTGAGCATTCCTGAAATATGAGATAGTACCTGGGTGACAAATCATGATCTAATTGTGAATTGCCATCTGGGGTGGAACTGCAGATCTTATACTTGAAATGTGAGTAACCCAGTGTTCTTCAGACATTTTGGAGCCAGCCTCCCTGAGACATGCAACTGGGAGTTTTTTTCTGGATCAACTGGTAATTTGTGCTCTGGCTTGACAAGATACAACAGGGCTTCTCATAAGCAAACAATCCACTCATTAAGTCTGTCCCTATCCCTCAAGGGTCTATAGACTGTGTTCACCATGCACCTGGTGGAGAAAAGAAGGTCCAAGGGACAACAGCAAGTATAACTTGACATCAACTACAACTCCACTTGCATAACAACCCTGAGCCTTGCAAGAACACAAACATGTGTGGATCCTGTACTGCAAAATCTTGTGTCTGTTAGATGCATTTTCCATTCAATGAGCTCAAATACAGCAGCAGAGCATAGTACTATATCATACAACAACTTTCTGACAATTATTTCAGAAAAGAGCACTGAGCTGTATATCTATTGCAATTGTGTATACAAGATGAGAAAGTCATCTTCTGTTGCTCGCAGGACCAAGGATATTTATACATGGATGTATTGTCTCCCAGAGACTATGTTCTGATGAGGACAAGTTGACTGTAGCTCTGAATTTTTCTATCTCCTGAATGTACTTTTGCCCTACCACTTGTTCTTGCATTGCATGTCTACTCAAGGTGTACTTTAATTTGTAACTGTATATGCGCAGGTAGGTACAGACTAGCAAATAAGTCCATCTCTGAAGGGCAAAAACTACATCCCCTCAATCATAAACATGGGTGGGAAGGGCATGAAAACTCATATGTACTCAGAAAGTGCAGTTGCATGTGTCAGGGAGTCACATCTGCTATATACATTTGGAGCCCACCTCCTGAGCACATGCAACAGGGAGCCTGCACATCTGCTATTTCCAACTGTTGAACCTTTGAGTAACCTTATTTCACAACCCCTTGCACTGCACAACAACCCAACATGATACATAAGCTGGAACACATCACCTCCATGCACCCTTGCAGAAAAACAAAAAATCTGTGGGAACAATCAAGGTGTGGAATATTTGTACCTGGTGTTGAAGACAGAAAAATTATGAAGCATCTATGACCTGATCATGCTGAATACATAGCACATGTCTGGTGTTCAAGAACATGAGAGGTATCCCCAAGTATGATTGCATTTAAAGGAGATTACAAAGCAGTTTAGGGTTGATGCTACTCCAAAAGGGAAAATGGTTACTTGCATGCAGAAACTTGCCTGCTGTAACACCAACCCCAAGGCTTCATGAGAGCTCCTCCTCATGAAATGCAGCCTGTGGGGTATCAATCTTGTTGCCAAGAATAAAAAAGGGTACTCCATCAAGGTGCTCATGAAACAGTCAGGCATTCAAACTCTCCCTTGCTTCCATAAACTTTTCTATGCCAAATCAAAATGCATCCACCAAATATATCAAGCCATCCACCTGCAGTTCAGCAATGAGTTCTTCAGATCTTTATTGTGTGACCCTGAAGACCTGAAGACATGACTCCCCACAGAAAAGCACCACAAATCCTGGTCATCAAACCCATTTCTGGTTAGGCTAACAATTGTCCTTCCAGACTGTTGATTCTGGTCGGCAACACTCTCAGCCTTGTAGATGGCTCAAGTTCAACATGATTCCATACGGTATGAACATAGCAAAACGTTTGCATGAATGCACTGATCAAGAGAAAACAGTAGGACCTTTGCAAAATAGTCTTTCCAGACCTCATGTGCAGTTCTGTGTCCACCTAAATCAAACTTCAAAGGCTGTGATCCTCAACCTGCTGATGCTAAGCTCTTCAAATGTAGGAAACTGGGTAGGAGCATGTGTTCCCAATCTCTGAAACAATTACCAATCACCCACACACAACATACAAGTATTTCACAACTCTGTTTGAGAGTCCAAACTGTCAACACAAAACAAAAGGACAGGGCCCAAATGCAACACAGGATTGCCTGAGCAGAGCACCTAGTATAGATATACCTTGCAGATTCCAAACTCGCCTCAATAATGGCCTTGAGCATGTTTAGAAGCCTGGCAGTCTTACCCACATTGTTGAGACCAACGAATAGGATTTTAGCATCCTTTTGCAACAACCCAAGGTTCCAGAACACAGTGAAAAACCACTCCAGCAAAAAGAACTCCCTGTTCCTCCTCCTACACATAATTGTCAAAAACATCAGCTCCAAACCTTCTCAAATTTTCTTTTATCGCAGAGAGCTTTAGACTTGGGCCTATAGCTGCTTCTGGGTTTCAGGACAACCCAAAACAAAACCTGCAAATCTTCAAACCCAATCTGACTGGAAGGGCTTTGATCCAACCCGTGCATACACTCTAGTATAGTCTGCACCCACATCCTGGGCTTCAATCCAAAGAAAAAGATTCCGTCAAATCTGTAGACCCAATTCTCAGAAGGTGTTACATATGAACCCAGAAAACAGTTCTTGGGACAGTCTAGAGTACAGGTTCTTGCATGACACCCAGTTTCTAGCTTCATAAACAGACAAAAAAACCATGCTATAATTCCATGAGCCCGATCCTGAGGAGGTGTTTATATGCAACAGCTGCTGCACGTGATCCTGCGTAATCTAGACTTCACAAATCATCGTGTATGTAATACATACGTATATTTCCTTCCAGAAACCATCAGCAGCAACAGAGGAGAGTCAAGGATGATCAAAGCAGGATAGTCCAGCACTGGGAATCCGCAAGAGTGAACCACTTGGTAGCTACCTTGTACTTTTTACTCCTTAGTGGGGGTCTTCCAAGTTCAAACCAGTGTTGGGCGGGTATGTAGGTGTGCACCTAGTCTCAACTATCAACACTGGTAGCAAGGGCCCTGAGAGTCTGGTATGAGCTCAGGCAATAGATTTAGCAAGGGACCTGAGGTAATACGAGGCTTGTAGCTTGTACTCCCTTTACAACATCAGGTGTAGGGTATACCTCATACTGGCTTCTACGAGCCAGAAATCAGTCTTCGACCCAATACCAGGACCAGACTGGTATGAAAAGTTTTTACCCAGTACCAGCCCGGTATGAGCTGATACTAGGATCAGGCTGGTATGTTCAAAAGTTGATACATACCAACACTACTTTAAACCAGCGTTGTCCAGTTCTTACTTTTTGGCCAGATTCTTTTTTGAATTCTTGAGTCAGTTACCAGATACCTGAACCACCCATCATAAAATTTAAAGAATAAATTAAATCTGTAATTAGAACCGCCTCCAAAACGTGTTTTATACAAGTTTGGTTCTTCATTTAATTTTTTAAAAAAATGTTTAAGGTTTTTTATTTTTTATTTTTTTCTGACTGGGGTTAGACATAATTTCAGTTATATATAATTTTTGAATAACCAACTTGGGGGGTATTTCAAGAAAACCCCCATCCTTGAATGAAAACCAAGGGTTTTTTTTTAATTTTGCAAAAGAGTTTGAAACAGGATCGGAGGTTTTCTTGAAAATAAGAAGCAGACAACACTAGTTTAAATCACAGTGTTGTACAAGTTTTTTTTTTAAAAATCTTTGTTTAAGAATACATATTTATTTATTTGTTTGTTTATTCAATTTATTTAGCCCTTGAGTAAGGGTACATTAAGACTAACTTTTTTTCCATCATGTTAGGGTTCAGATATATAAAATTAAGCTTTTTTTGGTAGAGGGGTACAGTTCACACACCCCTATCATATACCCCTCTTGGGGTTAAAAATGGTGATGTATTTTTTTCCTTATTTAATTAAAAATGAAAGAAAATGGGTTTTATTAAGGTTATTGATTTTATGAAAACAAGTTCAAATAAAGGATATACCCTATCCATACTTGATAGTTGAATCCAAATAAAAGATATCCCAACACAACACTAGTTGAAAATACCACCAATATCCATATCATGATGTTGGGAGGTTCTCTCTTTTTGAAACTCAAAACTAGGGAATGAGGGGAAGGTAGGGTAAACTGCACTTAAAAACACACAGGAACTTTATGTTCTAGGTAGACCTCAGTTGCCTTTGGGGTCCAAAAATGAGTTATAAAGGAGTTCAGGGCACACCTTGTGCACTTTAGATTGTTGATTTGGACTAGAGATGCAAAAGATATGGCCTCCGGAAGTTTTCAGTCTCATTGTCCAAAAACAAATGTCACCAAACATTTTTTCTATCTATGTTCAAGCAATGAAAATCCTATCAACGAACACCTTTGCATTGACACATGTCACAAATCCACCTTGTCACCAAACAATCTCATGCTCAAACTAACATGTTTGTTAAAAAAACTAAACAACTTTATTCAAGGGTCGAGATTAAAACCCTAAAACAAGGCAAACAATATTTGGTTATCAAACCTTAAAGGTTTGTTAAACCATAAATTAGGCATTGCTCTCCCATGCGGCATTGACCCAGAAACCCCCTACCCCCTTCCCCCTTCCGTCTCCTTTTCGCGTGCAGGTTAGATTCCCACGATTGTGTTGCTTGTCAACTTTTTGAGCTTTCCTCTCGTTCATTTCTTCTCTATGCACGACCCCCGAGCTTTCCTCTCGTTCGTTTCTTCTCTATGCACAACCCTCGAGCTTTCCTCCCTTGTCGATCTCCTCTTTGCACAAGTTGTGGTTTCCCTCAACTTGACATTCACTCCCCCTTTTGTCTCTTCTTCGCACATGGGTTGACCTCCTCCCAACTCAATTCTTGTTCCCCCTTTGATCTCCTTTTCGTGTATGGGTTGGGTTCCCCCCAATTCAACTTTTGTTCCCCTTTCCATCTCCTCTCTAAACACGGGTTAGCCTCCTCCTAACTTGATTTCCATTCACCTCTCTATGTTGCAAGTTCATGAACGTGAAGCTCTAGCATGTGCTACAAGTAGGCAGGGCCCAATTTCAAAGATTGAAAGGAGTTTGAACCTTCTTAATTCGAACTTCTTGCTCAAGGTTTTTTTGCAATAAAAGTAGTGCACAACTTGATGTTTGGTTCTTTTATTCTAATGTCCCTTTGTTAATTAGGAGATCAATGAGGTGGAACAAAATCAATGCACATTGTAACAACAAACATTTTTGTCAAAACTTTTGCATTTGTAATTGTGGATCAAACAACATGAATTTTGTTTTCAATTTTGATGGTGTGCTCTCTGATAAGTAGTTTATTAGTGGATGATCTTAGTTGTTGTTTATTGTAGGTCTATTTTTTCCCATTTCATTTGTTGTAGCTTGGTGCACCGCTTGAAGTAGGCTCTTCTACATCTTCCAAATTGGTGGCAGTTGAACTTCAGCTTGCACTTCATTGATCTCAATTGAAGTGTTATTTTTTAACTCAAAGTTCATCTTCACTGGCTGAAAATGTCTACTTTCTGTTGTAATATACTTACATTTGGGTTGAAGATGAGCATAAATGTAATGGAGAAAATACATTTCTGTATTGGAAATTGTTGTGATGACTTGGATTGTACATAATCCTAATGGTTTAGCTTTCAAATAAGTGACTAGAATGTATAAATAAGTTTTTTAATTATTGAATCAAATTGTTGTGGCTATCAATGGTGCTACTTTGATTACTTCAATGTAAGAAAATGCATATAAATTCATTTGACATTCTAGAGTTACAGGATTGGAGATCCTTTAGTCTTGACATCACCAAAAAACGCACAAATATTAATCCAATTTAATATGTTTGTAATGAGAGATTTGTAAGATATTCATTTTTAAATGGAAATTTGCATGTAAATTTGTATCACATTTAGTTATAGGATCATTAAAGATCTTTCAATCTTAACATCACCATAAAAACATTGTTCATCATCAATAATAGCTATTTTTTTTCTAATTATTTTACCCTAATAGTAATTGCGCCTTTTGATTTCTTGTTCATCATCAACTAGACCTACTATTTCTCTTAGTTATTCCAACCTAGTAGAAATTGTTCCTCTTCCTAGTTGTTCACTTTAACAGTTGTTGTTCCTTCTCGTAGATATTCCACCCTAGCATTAACTTCTCTTCTTGATATCTTATTCATCCTTAAATATAGTTGTTCCACCCCTTAGCTATTCCACCCCAATAGCTCAATTGTCCATTTGTGGTTGTTCCAAGGATGTTGCAACCTCCCTTCTAGCTTGAATTCAAACCAAGGCTCATTGCTGAACTTGTTTATGCACATGTGTTATTTCACCAAGATTCACACCCTTGTATTTAAGAAGGTGAGCTCGTAGACTTGCCTTGAAATTGGAATGAAATTTGTCTCTTACTTTTCTAATTACTAAAGATGATTAAGTTGTAATGAAATTAGTTTGTTATTGTTTTACAAATTATCTTTCAGCCAATTTTTTTGCTCCAGTCAACATTGTAAGTGTTTTTCTTGTTTGATTCTCTTATCTTTCTTTCCTTTTGGCTTTTTGGATCTATTTTGCTGCCTCCCTATCCATTGCCTTTTGTCACATAATCCTCAAATACTCTTCTAATGTTACAACATGGTTTTGAGAATAATTGATTAATGGTTATCTTCCATTGGTCCATCTTGTAAGTAGATGTCGTAACCCTAACCTTGGGCTCGCGACCAAAGCAAGGGCTTGCAAGGTTGCGGGCCAAGAGGGAAGCCCGGGAGTCACATCTCATGTTCCCGGGAATGTAGGAGAGTGTGAGAGAATGAACCTTTTAGAGCTCCCACTTTGGGAATTGGAGTTTTGATGGACTTCCGAATCTTCATAGAGCAATTATAGGGGTCAAAACCCATTAGATTGAATATTTTTTTATATCATTAAAAAGCTCTTAGAACGTAAATGTCTAAAATGGGCTCGCATGACCCATTTGGACACTTAAAACACAAGTTATGACCAAAAGAAAGGCCGAGACTCAAATTGGCAGTTTGACTCCCGACCATTAAAAGCCAAGAATCACCCCGACTTCATTAGGTTCAGGTGGCATGCAACATACCGTTGAAAAGCTCTCAATAAGGGCTACAATTTTGCTTTAGACCTCATTTCAATTGGAGGTCTGCACACAAAGTTGTGAGCCCCCAAAGTCGCAAGAGTCCTAGCTGTGGGAATTTCGAGACCGGGACAAAATGACATTTGGGTGCTAGTCTTGTGGCTAGGCACAGAGTATACTATAAGGGGGAAGGTGGTGGCTTCCCTCAAGTCCGGGCCGTGGTGAGTCTTGTGAATTCGTGTTTGCCCATGGCTCGTCCCTGCACCAAAGTGCTCCAACTATGCCCTAACCAACTTGTTGTTTGGTTTGTGCAGGCTCGTGTGAGTGAGTAAACTACTTGTCAATCTTCCTAGTCCCATTTTAAAGCTCTAGCATGCCCCTCTACCCCCAAAGTGCAATGAGTCAAGGAGCGTGCCCCAAC